>Ga0074045_10001526_pt1 | contig 22271 bp, 20 predicted proteins | sample BogForMeECP23OM2_FD_94442 | JGI IMG/M metagenome (GOLD analysis project Ga0074045, IMG submission 94442) | Bog forest soil microbial communities from Calvert Island, British Columbia, Canada - Bog Forest MetaG ECP23OM2 | ecosystem: Environmental > Terrestrial > Soil > Wetlands ... | reverse complement strand
AGCGAACACTACGAAGCCAAATACCGCCTGCACAAGATGAAATGGCTACAAAAACAGGCCGCCGCTCTCAACTTGCAACTTATTCCAATACAAGGAATTCCTCGATGAGTTTCTGGAGAGCGAGGTGGAAGGGCGCTGGGCTACGATTGTTCCGCCCTCCGGGCTGGGATTTCTGCTTCCCACCAACGCAAAACCGGCTTGAGTGGGGCACCCACAAGTAGACGGGCAGCGGGTTGAAAATGAAAGCCTGGGCCACCCGCCCACATGCCTCCTTATAACTGGATGAACCCGACCTACATCGGCTCACCTTTGAACACCACTGCAGGCGGGAACCTTGGTGTTCGGCGTTGCCACACGATGTGATCTGATATTTTGTGCCTGCAGTTGCTTTGTCTGCGCCTCGACCGCCCTGTGTGCCTGTCGCAGCAACACCGCATAGTCGTCCAGAGTACTGGCAAGAAGCGAACTGTCTGGAGCACCCTTTTCCAATATGCCGATGCTCTCTTGAAACAAGCCCTCAGCTTTCGCGAGATCGCCCGTATTCATCAGAACCTTCGCGGACTCCGCGCTTGCATATGCTCGATACCTATTGCCCTGCAGAATCTCATTCAGTTTGTCGATTGGTACAACAAGGGCAATTCCGCTATTCTGCTTCGTGTCCACGTCGGGCAGATAGCCGTGCATTACCCCGAGCAGATAGTAAGAGTATCCGGAAAAAGCCGTGCCCGTTGTTTCCCGCACGCCACCAAGCCGCAAGAATACCGGCGAACCGCTATTGCCGCCAAAGGAAGATACCTCTAATAAATACAAACTGGAGCGGTTGTCCGGCCTCGTTTTGTCAACCACGAATGTCTCGTCTGTCATCAAAGCAATTCGACCGTGACGAACAATGGGATAGTTTTTCTTCTCGCCCACATAACCGCTGAATAAACCAGCGAAGAGTACCTCATCGTTTTCGTTTACGTGCTCTCGTTTTACTACCTCGCTGGTCGCAAAGAGATTAGGGCCTATAAGAGCGATATCTGCCACGTCCTCATTCAGAACGAGTGGAGCTGCCGTGATATCAGCTGCAGCATCATCCTCATCTACAAACCAAGTGAGGTCGCCTCGCTTATCAAGTACGGGCATTTCCAAGGTTGCCCAGCGTCTGCCCTGGTCATCGGCGGTCTTCGTATCGATCCGGGCGGTAATCGGCAACGACAGGTACGAACCAGCGCTGCCGTCGGGCAGTTTCGTGCAGATCATGTGTCGCGCCGTCACTAAAAGCCGCAGGCCCATGTTAGAGCCTGCTCGAGGTTCTGGAACTTTTACTATGAACCCTGTACCAATCGACCCTTCCACTTGTGGCACTGCTGTGGGCCCCTTGCTCGGCACTTCCCACTGCCCTTCAAGGAATACAACTGTCTTCTTGATCCCGTCGATAGGCATTTCTCTTGCTGTGCCTGAATTCGGTACGTCAGATGGCGTCGTCTGGCCGGCCAGCGGAATGCCGGATAACGTGAGCCAGCACAGGGCCACGCATCCGAGTAAGAACCTACGGAGTTTTGGAACCATCTCGTGCACCTCGATGTGCCCGCTACGGACGCACTTGCGGCAGCGGGCGGGATTCAAATGCTACTTTGCGACGGACACCTCTGCCTTCGCAGGTATTGGAAACGGTTTTCCCTCAACGTCGAATGTCAACTCGTTTCGCCCGAGCGGCTGCCATATGTTTGTCGCCGGCAAGCTGATGAACACATCCTCCAATCGCCACTTTCCAGGTACCACAACATTTGGCAACGTCGTCTTTACGGTGACCCTAGTGCGACTCGGATCATCGGGAGTCGACGACGAGAGAACGATCAACTGTGAGACCCCTTCTGGTCTAACGCGAACAATGAGTGACGTCTCAGGGGGAAGCGGCTTGTCCAATTTGACTTCCAAAGCCAACGCCTTCCCACGGGCAATTTCGACCTCGGGCTTAGCCATCTGGACGTTAGCGGTTTGCTGCGCGTGCAGTCCGAGTACTCCCATCAGAATCATCCCAGTCAATAGGGTTGGAATCGCCAATTTCGAAGACTTCATGGAACCTCCTTGTCATTTGTGAGACCTATCACGCCTTCCGAACGCTGCTCTGAAAAGCGCCAACACGCATTTCCGAAGTGGCCGCGAGCCACTCTCAAGATTCACATGTGCTACCATATACGAAATCGTTTACGATGTCAAGTATGAAATCGAACTTTACAATTCTTAACGCACAAAATGTTCCCATGTGATACCATTTGGTTGCATGGGTATTACCTGATGTCACTTTGCGATGGATATAAGTCCTTTATTTTGTTTTGCTCTCTGCTGATGGAGGATGGATGGGAAATTGCTATCAGTAAAGGTGACGGCAAGAACTATTAGGTTCTTGACCCAGCGACAGGGCGCCCGTAGGACACCAAAATAGGAGACGTGAACGCCATGCCCGCCACCGCACGAAAACCGACGCTACAGAGCACAACCGTTAGGTTGCCTCAATGCTTGTATGAGGAGGCTCGCCACGTGGTTCAGAAAGGACAGACCGAAGCGAGTAGCCTCAACGACCTGTTTATCGAATCTCTCCGTGAGCACCTCAAACAACTGCGTCGCTCCCGGATTGATGCGGCATTTGCCGAAATGAAAAACGACCAGCATTACCGCAGAGAGGCGCAAAAGATTACTGCGGACTTCGCGGCAAACGACGCAGACACAATTAAGTTTGCCGTGAACGAGAGCTGACTATAACAATCATATTTCCAACTCGCGGGGAGGTGTATCTTGCCGCCTTGGATCCGACAAAAGGTTCTGAACAGGCCGGAACACGCCCCGTTGTAATCGTGAGCAGGGACGCAATCAATCACAACAGTGACGTGGTTGTATGCGTCCCTGGTTCAGATCGCGCCAACTTCAAGCGGACTTACCCGAGCCAAATGACTGTCAATAAGGGAAGCGCGGGATTGTCCCTCGACACGGTTTTCATGTGTGAACAAATTCGCGCTATCACAGTGAGTCGCCTAAGAGACCGCCTCGGAGTGCTGGACGCTGAACAATTGGACACGCTCGATAAGCACCTTCGTATAGCACTTGACTTAGATTGAGACCCAATCGTGTAATCTCGTGGTGAGATGCCGCCGTGTGCCCCACCCAAGCTTCTCTTGCTTGGTGAGAATCTGCGCGTCACGGCCCGCGCGTCAGGCCGCCGCGGTCGTCAAGAGTTTCTCGACTTTGGAGTCGAGATCGCGTGAGACCTGAAGGGCTTCCGCACTGCCGTAGGGAACAAGGAAACTTGCCATGCGGTCGTAAGAGAGATGCACTCCATCCGAACGCTCGTCGATCAGGATGGTCACCGGCGCATAGGAACCTGCGTCCGGCACATGCTCGACCATCTGCTTCATAATGAGCGGATTGCCGGCGACCAGACGCAAATTCCTGGGCGCCGCATCTCGTTCTTTGCGCAGGATTTCTCCCAGGTCAAACCGGGCGAACTCCATCAAGTCCGACGGCCCCACCGCGCGGCGAACGACCTGCTCCAGTTCGGCATAGGTCTTGGCTGCCGCCACGTCTTTCCGGAACACTGCCATGTCGGGATGGCCGATTGCTGCGTCGAGCCGGGCGACGACGACGTCGAAGGCCCTGGCAGAGACTACGCTGAAGCGTTGCACCGTAAGTTGCATTGTCGTCATGGGTGTATCGTACATTGTCGTTATCAGCGTGTCTTGGGGAGCAGGGGGGCTGGCCGCGGCTCCGAACTTAGGTGCTAAATTAGCAAACCACCATTTTGCCATTCGCGACCTTCCGTAAAGTGCCCCTAGAACGCACGGAAAGGCCCCTAGAACGACGCGAACGCCTCGGGAGGTACTTTGGGTCGTCCAGAAAGCTCGAAGCGCGTAAGACACCTCTACAGGCCTCTAGCGTCGGTTTCCCAATTTGGGAAAAACATCCACCCGCTCTGGAAATTTTCGCAGAGCTTTCTGTTAAAGTTTCTTGGATGGCACTTCGATTTCTTCGCACCCGCCTGCTACTGGTTCTCCTTGTAGCGATGGCTACGCCGTTGCTGTACTCCCAGCAGACAGCTACTCCTGCCAATAGCGACTCCCTGCTATTGCCGCAGGAGCAGAAGCATCTGCGCAACGTCCGTCAGCTCACCTTCGGCGGACAGAATGCCGAAGCCTACTTCTCTGCTGATGACAAGATGTTGTCCTTCCAACATCAGGGCGAGGGCGTTCCCTGTGACCAGATCTACACCATTGCCGTGGATACGCCGGACGGCAAGCCCGCCACGCCCAAGCTGGTCAGCACCGGCAAGGGTAGGACTACCTGTAGCTACATCTTCCCCTCTGGCGATCGCATGTTGTACTCCTCCACCCATGCCGCCAGCCCGGAGTGTCCCCCCAAGCCTGACTATTCCCATGGGTACGTCTGGCCTATCTATAGTAGCTATAAGATCTATACTGCCAAGCTTGATGGCAGTGATCTCCATCTCCTAACCGATGCTCCCGGCTACAATGCTGAAGCTACTATTACTAGAGATGGCAAGAAGATCGTCTTTACCTCGACCCGCAATGGGGATCTCGATATCTACACCATGGACGCCGACGGTAGCCATGTCAAACAGCTTACCCATGAGTTAGGCTATGACGGTGGCCCCTTCTGGTCCTATGACGGCAAGAAGATCGTCTATCGCGCCGAGCATCCTAAGACTCCCCAGGAGATAGCAGACTATAAGGCACTCTATGCCCAGGGGTTGATACGTCCCGGCAATCTTGAGATATGGGTCATGGATGCCGATGGCAATAACAAACGCCAGGTTACCAATAATGGCGCTGCCAACTTCGCTCCCTACTTCCTGCCCGATGGCAAACGCATTATCTTCGCCTCTAACATGAACGACCCCAAGAATGGTCGTGACTTCGACCTTTACGTCATTAACATTGATGGCACGTGGTTGGATAGGATTACGTATTACCCTGACTTCGACTCCTTCCCTATGTTTACCTCTGATGGCAAGAGGTTGGTATGGGCATCGAACCGCAACGGCAAAGCCCCGCATGAGACCAATATCTTCATCGCGGATTGGGTAGAGTAGGCCCTTGCTATACTGTTGACAATGCCGTTACGTTACTCCACTCCAGGGCTGTGAGAAATCAATAAAGGACAATACGATAATGCCTCGTTTACTGCTAGTCATTACCGCAGCTATAGCTCTCTGTGCGTCCGCCTTTGCCCAGGCAAAGACGTGGCAGATCGATCCCAACCATTCCGCAGCGCAGTTTTCCGTACGCCATATGGGTATATCTACAGTTCGGGGAGCCTTTACCAAGGTAAGCGGTACTGTTACCTATGACCCTGCCGACCCCAGTAAGACAACGCTGGAGGCAACCATTGACGCCAGCTCCGTTGACACGCGCGTGGAGAGGCGTGATAACGACCTGCGTAGCCCCAACTTCTTTGACGTTGCTAAGTACCCCACGCTAACGTTTAAGTCCAAACGTGTCGAGGCCGCCGGCACTGGCAAGCTGAAGATTGCAGGTGATCTCACTATTCATGGCGTTACCAAGGAGGTAGTCCTCGATGTTGATGGCCCCTCGGCGCCGGTACAGGACCCCAAAGGCAACTCCCACATGGGCGCCTCTGCCAATACCAAGGTCAATCGCAAGGACTTTGGAGTTAACGGAGCTTCCTCCGTCGTTGGCGACGATGTACCCATCACCATTGACGTGGAGCTGGTCAGCGCAGCGGCACCAGCCAAGTAAGCTGTCGCCAATAATGAAGGCCCAGCGGACAGCGTGCCCGCCGGGCCGAGTTGCGTCTGTCGGATAACCCTGCCGCAGGTGGGGGTATGAAGTGAGGAGGCTATAACCTGCGCTTAGCCGACGGTGACAGTATTGTTGCCGCCGTCAGGGTTGCCCTGCCTTAGGTTGCATCGTGCCACTGCCTCGGGGTGCGCACAATCCCCTGAGGGTGGACGTTCCCTGCCGCTTTGGTCGTAGCCGACGTGTGGTGCGGTTCGTCACATTGCATCGTCCAGCCATTGAAAACGGTGCTATTATGCAGGCGATGGAGGGCTTCCCATGACTGTAACAAGCCTTCTTCTGCTTTCCTCGTTGTTGGCCGCGCCCCTTGCGGCGACGGACACCGTGCATCCCGCCCCGGCTGCAAATGAAACCGTGCAGCTCGCGACGGCCAACGTTTTAGCTGGCCAAACGGCTGGCGATCAGCAAATCCTCACTCAGCTTGTGCCGCAACAAAAAGCGGATTTGACCGGCGAGTCGGACGGCGTCTGCTACAAGATTCACGCCTTCCTCTTCAAGCTCGATGACGACCGCCCGCCCGAATTCACCGGCAGCACGACTTGCGTCCCGCGTCAGTCGCACATGAAAAATGCGGTTCGGCCGAAGGCTCGGCTGGTTCCGGCGGAGTAGAACTTCACAAATCGCTTTGTATCAGGGCATGGCTTTCAGCCGTGCCGCAGCCGTTCAACAGAGAACTTGGGCTTCAGCCCCTGACGGGTCTGGTTTTGCGGGTGCCGGGGCTAAAGCCCCGACTTTTTCTGCGCCGTGTTCGGCACGACTAAAGTCGTGCCCTGATACGAACCGTAAATGACTTATGAGACGATCTATAACTTGAGTTTTTTCCGACAGGCACGCGCGTCGATTGCGCCAAAAATATGAGCAAGCGATTCGGTGGCAGGCGCGATTATTACGACGAGGAGCGGCTCAAGGCCATTGCCGAAAATCGCCACGGCCTTCCAGATATTCTCGAATACGGAACAGAAGAAGATTTCGTGGAGTTGGTGAAGAAGTGGCTGAAGGATATCACTCCGGAAGACTTGAAGGAGTGGATTACGCTGTTCCGCGCTGCCGTGCGCGAGAAGCGCGGACTCGATTGATAACCTTCCGTGAGCCTTCGACGGCGCGCTCAAATTCCTTATCGCTCATCCGCTTTGACTGCTCAGTCGCCATCCTTGTGAACTTGTCGAGCATGGTCTCCGTCGCGGATTTCGTCTTCACTCCCGAGGTCGCCATTCGAGGACCTTTACTTCTGGTTAGTTCAGCCATTTCAGCCTTTCCCAGCGCTACCGCGCCCACGGCGGTCGGATTTAGTTTGCCTTTGAATTCAATGTCTGGTTCACATGGTCGGGGTCGCGGGCGATGAGTGTTAGATAGGCACGCGTGGGCTGGTCCGGTTCCGCCCGACCCTGTTCCCAGTCCCGCAGCGTGCCCAGAGGAATGTGGTAGCGGGCGGCAAATTCCTCCTGCGTCAGTTCCAAGGCCCGGCGAATGATCTTCGCATGTGGTGTCCGCTTCATCCGCTTGAGGTCGGTCGCGGTGAGCGGCTGGGCGTCGCGATCGGCGCGTGCGGCCCGCCCAATTGCCTCGGCGGTCATCGGCCGGGGAGGACTAGGTGTTTTGCCGGAAGTAGTCGTCTTGCTCATGCTGGGTTGCTCTCCGAGCCGAAATTATGCGAATGCGCTCGCCGCGCTCGCTGTAAGCCACAAACAGCACAACGTGACCTCCTGCCAAGCCGATAATGACAAAACGCTGCTCGCCATAGTCTTCACGATCATCGAGGCGCTCGACAGCGAACGGGTCTTTGGAACACCGTCGTCGCTAAATCGAAGCTCACCCCATGGGCCTGCAGGTTGGCCTCGGCTTTGGCGTCGTGCCACCCAAATTCCAGGCTCATGATACTCCGGGATACCAGTAGTCGGTCAACTGTCCAGTCTCTGTTTCTACTCTCCCCCGCTCGCTACCGGCGCGTAGGGATTCTCGTCCACCACCTGCCAGACCGTGTCGAGGACCGTCCCGTCCACCCACTTCACGACGGCAACTGGACGCTCCAGCAGCCGCGGCTTGGCCGGTTTGCCGCCGCAGATCTTCTCCACTTCAGCTTTGATCTCTTCGATTGGGCGGATCGGCAGACCTTTGCCTTTCACCGCGTCGAGCAGGTCCTGCCGCCGCGGATTGATGGCGATGCCGCGCTCGGTCGCGATCACGTCGATCAGCTCGCCCGGGCCGGTGACAGTGGTGACTTCGTCCACGATCACCGGAATGCGGTCGCGGAACGATGGCACCGCGAGAATGGTGCATCCGGCGAACAGGCAATTCTGCCAGCCGCCGATGCCGTGCAGCAGGCGCCCGTCGGAATGCGTTACCACGTTGGCGTTGAAGTTGATGTCCACCTCGGTCGCGCCCAGCACGGCGGCGTCCACCATGGAGGCGAAATTTCCCTTGCCGTGAAAGTTGTACGAGGTGAATGGGCTGGTCGCCACGTGGCGCGGGTCGCAGGCAATCGAGCGCACCCCGTCGAGGTCGAACGTCTGGCCATCGAGGATGTATCCGATGAGGCCCTCGTTGAGCAGATCGACCAGGTACTTGGTCGAGCCGCCGCGCACGAAACTCGCCTTCACGTTGGCCGCTTTCATCATGCGCGCCAGGTAGTCCACGAAGGCCAGCGCGATGCCGCCGGCGCCGGCCTGGAACGAGAAGCCGTTGCGCATGATTCCGCTGTCACGCAGGAAGCGCGCCACCAGCTCCGAAATGCGCAGGCGGTCGGGACTGCGCGTGATCTGCGTGGTGCCGCCGACGATCTTCTCCGGATCGCCGATTGAATCCACCTCGACGACGTAGTCCACATTGTTGCCCTGGATCTGCCACGGGATGCACGGGAATGGCACGAGGTTGTCGGTGACCACGATGACGCGGTCGGCATAGACGGAATCGGCCAGCGCGAATCCCAGCGAGCCGCATGCCGACTTGCCGTGCGAGCCGTCGGCGTTGCCGAAGAAGTCGGCCGTGGGCGCGGCGATGACGGCGATGTCAATGTGAACTTCGCCGTCCTGCACCGCCTGCCAGCGGCCGCCGTGCGAGCGCAACACGCCCAGCCCGCGCATGTGGCCGTGCGAGCAGTAATCGCCGAGCGGGCCGTTCATGCTGCCTTCGATGTGGTGTACCGCGCCAGATTTCATCAGGTCGATGACCGGTTCGTGGCAGGGGAACGACGCGCTGGGAAACCAGACGAGGTCCTTGGCGCCTAAGCGCGCGGCGGTTTCGAGCGCAGTGAGGGCGACGCGGTCTCCGTTGCGCAGGTGATGATGGCTGCTGATGGTCATGCCGTCGCGCAGCCCGCATAGCCGCAGTGCCGTTTCGAGATCGGGCACGCGCTTGTCCCCGTTTGTGGGATAGTCGCTGTTGCTGCGGATGGGCGGCGCAGCCTTGCGGCCCGCCGGCCGATGGCCGTCCACACCCTGGTACGGCGTCTGCTCGCGGCCGTTGACCAGAGTCGGTACGCGACGGCCGATAACATTCGTGACGAGGCCGGTGGTTGCGACGGTCGCGCTCATGATGGTTCTCCCGGTGCGGTAGCGATTCCCATTTGCCTGGCTCGTGCGACCAGCTTCAGCGCACGCTGCACCACCGGCGCGTCAATCATCTTCGAGCCGAGGCTCACCACTCCGAGACCGCGCGCCTGCGCATCTTCGTAAGCGGCGACGATCGCCAGCGCCTTCTCCAGCTCTGACGTTGTGGGAGCAAAGGCACGATGAATAATCTCGATCTGGATGGGATGCAGGCAGCCCATGCCTTCGAATCCCATGGCGCGCGAGGCCTCGCCCCAGCGCAGCAGGCCGTCCGCGTCGGCAACGTCGCTGTAAACCGAATCGATGGCCTGCACGTGCGCGGCGTGCGCGGCGTTCACCACCCGCTGACGCGCGTAGAGCGACTCGCTTCCGGCGGCCGTCTTCACCACGCCGAGGTCGGCAGTGTAGTCCTCCAGCCCAACCGTGATGCCCGCAACGCACTCCGACGCCGTCGCGATGGCGAATGCGTTCTCGATGCCGAGCGCCGATTCGAGGATCGGCATGAGCCAGATGGGACGTTTAATGTCCGCCGGCTTCGCGATGGAATCGATAGCTCCCACAACGTCAGACACCTGCCCGGAGGTCTCGACTTTCGGGATAAGAATGAGATCAGGGGATTGCGGAATAACTTCCTCCAAGTCCGCCAACCCCAGCGGCAATTGGTTGATGCGGACCATGCGCTCGGCCGCTCCGAAATCCACCGCGCGCAGCGCATTGCGCACCAGCAACCGTGCAACGTCTTTTTCCGCGTGGTGTACCGAATCTTCGAGGTCAAGAATGATTGCGTCGGGCGCATGCAACCCGGCATTGATGAAGTATTTTGGCTCGTTGCCCGGAAGGTACAGCCGCGAGCGTCGCAGTCGATCGCGAGCAGACGGGGCGGGCAGTGTCACCGCTTCGGGCAGCGCGGACTTGCCCTGGCCGAGCCCGGCGCGCCGCACCGCCGTTTCGATTCGCGCCGCAATCACGAACGGCAGCGCGCCTTCATCGGTCAGCTCAAGGAACGCATGCTCAATACCAAGTGCGCGCAGAACACCGCGCGCCTGCTGGCGAATCACCTCGCCGTAATAGAGCTCGACGCGCGAGCGCAGCCCGATCTCGATGCCGCCGCTGGCGCGCTCTTCGAAGCTGACATGCAAGTCGGAACGCACGTCGCCGCCCGCGCGCCCCGCCTCGCCGCGCCGAAGCTCGTTAGTTTCTGCCGCTACCGGCATACACCGCCTCCACCCGCGCGCCCAGCTTGGCGATGATCGCGTCGGTCATCTGCGTGGTCGAAGCGGCACCCTGCGCCAGCGACTTTGTACCGCCCGGGATGCGCAGCATGTCGTAGGTGCGCACCTTGCCTTCGGCCACCACGGTGGCGATTGCGTCGCGCACTTTCTGCGCCTTATCGTTCTCGCCGAGGTGGTCCAGCATCATCGCCGCCGAGAGAATCATAGCGATGGGGTTGACGATGGGCGGATTCAACTCCGCATACTTCGGAGCCGAGCCGTGCGTGGGCTCAAAGACCGCGACCTCCGCGCCGATGTTGCCCGAAGCCGCGAAGCCGAGGCCGCCAACCAGCCCGGCAAACGCGTCGCTAATGACATCGCCGAACAGGTTGCTGGCCACGATGACGCCGTAATCCTCAGGATTCTTCGTGAGCCACATGGTCTGCGCGTCAATGTTGGTGGACCACAGCGGAATGTCGCTGTAGCGCTTCTGCACTTCCTTGGCGACCTCCTCCATCAGGCCTGAGGTTTCGCGCAGCACGTTGGGCTTCTCGCAAATGGTCACCGACTTGTAGCCGAACTTGCGCGCGTGTTCGAACGCGGCTTCGCAAATTCGCCGCGCCGCCGGACGCGTGATGATGCGCACCGAGATCGCCAGGTCTTCGCCGGCAACCTCGTCGAACGGCTTGAACTTCGGATGCGTGCGCAGGGCGTCGCGCACCGGCTGTGGAGGATTCGTCCACTCCACTCCGGCGTAGAGTCCTTCCGTGTTCTGGCGGAAAACGACAACGTCCACCTTTGGCTCCTCGAATCCGCCGGCGGGCTTCTTGCGAATGAAGTTCAGTGGATTGCCGGGGAACGACAGGCACGGCCGAACGCACACGTCGAGACTGAAAATCTGCCGCATGGAAACGATGGGACTGAAGTACTGATGGCCCTTGCCCCTGAGCGCCGGGCTGAGTTCGGCCTCGGCTTCCTTCTTCGGCTTCGAGGTGATGGCCCCGAACAGGCCGACCTTGTGCTGGTGCAGCAAGTCGATGGTGCGCTCCGGCAGGGCGTTGCCCTCTTTGATCCAGCACTCCCAGCCGATGTCGGCGTGGACGTATGCAGCCTCGAAACCGACGGCGTCGAGCACCCGAATCGCTTCGGGCAGGACCTGGTTGCCAATGCCATCACCGGGCATGGTTACGACGGTATGTTTTGCCATGATTGCGTGCTCTCTTTCTTATTTATTGCGACGACATCCCATATTCTCTTGTCATCCCGAGCGAGGACTTTAGGCCGAGTCGAGGGACCTGCTTTTTTCTGCCGTCCCTACGGGACTCGGATCCATTTATTGCAGCCTACCCAGCGCTTGCGCGCTGGGCTAAACTGATTCGCCCCTGCGGGGCTGGTTCTAAGTAGGACAGGCCGCAATAACAATATCCCACGTTGTCATACTCCTCCCGGCCGACACCCATCATTGTTATCACCCTCAGTGCCGGAGTCGAAGGACTTCCATTTGGCCCATAACTCCCATATTGTGGGGCTTTGTCTACCACATTGTGGGGGATTTAAGTATCACAATGTGGGACTCAGACCGCCACCGCGTTCAAACCCAACTTCCTGCTCACCAGGTTCTCAACTCCTCCAGCGATCACCAGCGACTGCGGCACGCTGCCCAGTGCCGGGAAGGTAAAGCTCTTTCCCGCGTAACTGATAGTGCTCGCAGCAAAATCAACCTCGATCTCATCGCCCGGGATGATTGTCCTCTCTTTGCGCGCGATTGCATCCGCAAACCTGGCGCGCAACCGGTTCACCAGTTCTGGCGTCTCGATGCATAGAAAGCCGTTGTTGAAGGCATTGCGGAGATACGTTTGCGAGAAACTTCCTGCAATCACCAGCGGAATGCCTTTATATTTGAGCGCGGTCACCGCCTGCTCGCGGCTGGAGCCGGTGCCGAAGTTGAATCCACCGGCGACCACATCGCCCGACCGCGTGCGCCCGCCGAACTGCGGATCGTAATTCTCCATCACCACTCCCGCCATCATCTCCGGCGTCATGTCCTCGCGATAGGTGTAATCCTTGCCGTAGATGCCGTCGGTGTTCAGATTGTCCTGCGGCAGGAAGACGAGCCGCCCGCGCACACTCCGCGGGAATCCAGGCAGGATCTCGACCTTTTCCGCCGGAGCTGAACTCACCGCAAATTCCGCGAAATGCTTTGTCAACTCGCGACCCTCGACTTCAGCAGGTCCGCAGATATAGCCCGCGACCGCCGATGCCGCCACCACCTCGGGACTGCCGAGATAGCACTGCGCGTCGCGCGATCCCATGCGTCCTTTGAAATTGCGATTAGTGGCCGAGATGCCGACCTCGCCCGCTTCGAGCAGCCCTGTGCCCAGTCCGATGCAAGGCCCGCATCCCGAGGGCAGCGGGTGCGCGCCTGCGTCGAGCAACGTCTGCCAGATGCCGCGCTTCTCCGCCTCGTCCTGCACCGCGCGACTGGCCGCAGCAAGATAAAACTTGACGCCAGCCGCGACTTTCTTGCCTTGCAGCACCTTTGCCGCGGCTTCCAGGTCCTCAAACCGCGAGTTCACGCAGGACACGAGGTACGCCTTCTGGATCGCCACTTTCTTCGTCGCGATCTCGGCCACCGATTGCATCACCTGGACCGTGTCGGGTCCCGAGACGTGCGGTGTGACCTCAGCGAGGTTGAGTACGATGCGTCCCGCGTACACCGCGTCGGAATCGGGCGCGGGACGATTCGCCCGCCAGTCGGCAAACTTCTCTTCCGGAATCCGCATGACGCCACGCGCCCGCAGATCGCGGTTGCGCGCTGCTAGATAGTTCAGCGTGACCTCATCCACCGGGAACCAGCCGACGAGCGTCCCCCATTCGGTGGACATGTTGGCGATGCTCAAGCGCGCGTCCATGCTGAGCGACGCCACGCCCGGCCCGGTAAATTCGACGGCGGCGTTCAGCACCTCTTCCTGGTTGTACAAACCGCAGAGCGTGACGATCACGTCCTTGCCGGTTGCACCCGTCGCGAGTTTGCCTTCGAGCACAACCTGAACGGTGCGTGGAATCTGCCACCAGAACTCACCGGTCGCCCAGATGGCCGCCGCGTCTGTGCGAACCACGGGCGTGCCGATTGCGCCGAGCGCACCGTACATGTTGGAGTGCGAATCGGAGGCGACAACGAACGTTCCCGGCAGCACGTATCCCTGCTCCACCATGATCTGGTGCCCGATGCCGGTGCCCGGCGGATAGAAGTCGATGCCTTGCTCGCGGGCGAACGCCTCCATGCCACGATACTTCGCCAGGTTCGACTCCTCGATGTTCTGGATGTCGTGATCGGCGGTAAAGACCGGCTGCGCGGGGTTGTGCACCTGCTTCGCGCCGATGGCCTTGAATTTCTTCATCACAGCCGAGGTGTTGTCGTGGGTCATCACGCGATACGGCCGGATGGAGAGAAAGTCTCCCGCGCGCAGCGGGCGGTCCGGGCCCTCGGCCATGTGCGCCTGCGCGATCTTTTCGACGATGGTCTGTCCCATGTGCTCGTCCGTTTTGCGGGCTGAGGATTTCTCCGAAGAGAATTATCGCACCGATGGCATGAAGCGTCTGCTCAAGGGGCGTTCCGAAAGAGACGAATTGACGGGCATGTAGTAAGCTATTGCTATTACGCCGCGGAGAGGTGGCCGAGTGGCTGAAGGCGGCGGTTTGCTAAACCGTTATACGGTCAAAAGCTGTATCGGGGGTTCGAATCCCCCCCTCTCCGCCAGATTTCCTGCAACCCCAATCACTTAGCAGCATAGAGCAGCCTATTGGATGGCGTGCGGCTGAGGCCTCACACGTATCCGATAGCGTTTGGCTGGTCACGCTGACCTGATCTTCCAGCTTCGCCATTGCGTTGCGCACGTCATCAGCAGCCGTCTTGATGTAGTACGTTACAGTGGTGCTGACATTCGCGTGACGCAGAATGCGCCGAATCACGATGTCTGGCACTCCCAAGCGGTAGAGATTGCTTCCGAGTCCGCTCCGTGCCGCGTGCCAGCCGTGCCATTCGGGAATATGCTCATCCCGTTGGTACGGGTGATTCGCTGCCTACGTGCGCTGATTCACCCCCTGGCGCAATGCTTGCAGCGATTCAGCGCGGGCAGGATCACTCGGTTGACAACACTGGTTAGCGAGAGCGGTTTGCCGACTGCATTTGCGAAAGGGCCGCCAGTCAGTCTGCGAACCAGGCGCACACGACCGAATCGCTACCCAAAGATCGGCTCTCCGCCGCAGCAGCCAATAATAGCGGGCATGTTTCATCAGCCGTCCCCGCGGGCTGCGATCACGCAGCAACCGTACTGCAATTTGAGGTTACGCCGGCCGCGGGCGGCATGGTCTTTGTCGGCTCTGAGGATGAAGGCGGCGGTCAGCAGCTTCGGGATTCGCGTTGGCATAGTCTGAACCCTGTCTCCAGCCCTCTACTCGAGCCAAGAAAATAAATGTGCACTGGAATTCCTGGATAAGCGTATAGTGCTGCGTAATTGACGCCGGAGTTCCGGATAGCGTGGGCGCCGGAGTGGAAAACGGAACCACCGGTTCAGACAGGGGATTGATATGAAGCTCGTGGCCGCGAGTTTGTTCGTACTCGTCTCATTCGGGGCGGTCCTTGCCGACGCCCAGAGTTTTCAGCACATCGTTCTGATCGTCCAGGAAAACCGCACCCCGGACAACCTTTTCCAAGGTTTGTGCGGCCCCAGCCGCCAACTATGCCCCGTCCCATACGATTTGCAGAACTTTGGAATCGATCAGGCAGGGAACAAAGTTGCCTTGATCGAAACCCCGCTGGGGGTCGGTTATGGCGAGGACCATTCTCACACCAGGTTCCTTACACAGTGCGATCTAGACCCGGCGAGTAATACATGCCGGATGGACGGCCTTCGCACCACCGGCTGCCCACTTCAATGTGCGTATGCGTATGTCAACCCTGCCGATGTTGGCCCATACCTCACCCTCGCACAGCAGTACGGATGGGCAAACTACATGTTCCAGACCAACCAAGGACCCACCATGCCCGCCCATCAATTTCTCTTCGCAGGAACTTCTGCAGACACGGCAGACGACGATGCGCAGGCAACGTTTGTCTCCAACAATCCCAGTGATAGCGCAAGCTCTGGATGCCTGGCTCCGCTGGGCGAGATCTATTATTTGATCTCCCCGCAAAGTTGGCCTCAGGAGTATCAGTTGGTAAACGTTCCTCTGGGAACCTTTTGTTTCTCGTATCCCACGATGGCAACGCTGCTCGACAATCACCAGCCTGCACTCAGTTGGAAGTATTACACGGTTGGCCCGCATGCAATCGCGACGGCGCCGAATTGGTTTCGTGAAATCTGCGCGCCTGACAGTAATTACCAGGAGTGCACCGGATCGGAGTGGGAAAATAGTGTCGATCTCGACCCCAAGGATGTGTTGATCGACATCGGCGCCTGCAAGCTCGCGAACATGACCTGGGTGGTTCCGATAGGACAGAATTCCGACCACGCCGGAGATCCCGGCAATACCGGTGGTCCTTCCTGGGTAGCTTCCATTGTCAACGCCATTGGGGAAAGTCCGTGCCAGAATCCGGACGGAAGCAGCTATTGGAACAGCACCGCCATCTTCATCACGTGGGACGATTGGGGAGGCTGGTATGACCACGAGCCGCCGACCCTTTTGTCGGTGCCCGACCAAGGTCAAGGTGACAATCAATACGGGTTTCGCGTCCCCTTACTGGTTGTCTCGGCCTATACCCCGCTCGGCTACGTAGACAACGCCCGGTACGACTTCGGCAGCATTCTCCGCTTCGTCGAGCAGAATTTCGGCATACCCGAGGGTGCGCTTAACTTTGCGGATGCACGGGCGACCACCGATCTCACCAGCTTTTTTGTGTGGCATCAACAGCCCCGAGTATTCAAACTCATTGCCGCTCCTAAGAGCGCAGAGTTCTTCCTGAATGATAAGCGTCCCATGGCGGCTCCGGACGATTATTGAGAAGCATCAGGCTCTATCCGGTGCGGAACAGCGTCATCAACCCGGTCACGCTTGACTGCTTCTCCAGGTTCCAGATGGCGTCCATCGCACGGCGGCGGGCTTCGCGCGTCATTACCGGCCCGGCCAGCGCCTCGAACTTTTCTTCGATTTCCTTGTCGGTCAGCGGATTTCGCGGGTCGCCCTTGGGATAGTCAAGCTGCTTGCTGAACTCGCGGCCGTCGATGGTGTGAATCCGGACGATGACGCGCTGCAGAGCCGGGAAAAGCTTCTCGATTTCGGGATCGGCGACAACCTGCACCTTGCGCAACTGCGCCCGAATCACCGGGTCCATGATCTTCGCCTGCATGAACTGTAATGGCGTGACCTGCCGCTCGGCAATGGCCGCGGCGATGACATACGGCAGCGAATGATCGGCCGTTTCCTTGGTGTGCGGATCGTACTTGCTGGGATCGCTAAGAATGTCGGCTCCGCGCGCCGTGGTGCGAATGTGTACTTTCGCGATCTGGTCAGGGCGGAGATCGTGGTCCTTCACCAGCGCGAGCACGGCGGAGATAGGTGTGTGGGTCAGCGCCTCGGTGGGGAAAGCCTTCATCCCACATTGTGTGATACGCCAGGAATCGCCCAGTCCGTCGGTCAGAATCTCCAGCTTCCATTCCGGCCCGAAACAATGCACCAGCCCTTCCTTGCCGTCGATGACGTGCTCCGGCCCGGCGTATCCTTTTTCCGCCAGCAGCGCCGCGAGCACCCCGCTCTGCGTGGCCAGCGGATCGACCGTGTTCTTCATCATCGTTAGCTTGCCGGCGGTGACTGCGCCCAGCGTCGCGCGCGCGCTGGCGCTGATGCCGATGGCGTGCTGAATCTGCTCCGCGCTGAGGTGCAGCATCCGCCCCGCGACAATCGGCGAGACAAAAGCCGTCAGCGTCGCGTGATGCCAGCCGCGTTCGCGAATGCCGGGGAACGCTGCTTCGCACAGCCGCATCTCGAATTCGTGCCCGAGCACCAGGCCAACGATCAGCTCGCGTCCATCGCTGCCCGCGCGCTCGCAGCAGGCGATCGCAGCGGGGAAAATATCCGAGGGGTGCGAGGGGTCCTGCTTCCAATAAATGTCGTTGTAGTCCATGCAGCGAATCATCAGCGCGTTGGCCAGCGACGCCGAGACCGCATCCACCTTTTGGCCGCTGCCGATCACGGTCGCTTTGCCCGGGCCGGCAATTTCGTTCAGCACCTCCAGCGCGATGATTACGTCGTGCTGCTGATATCCGCCGAGCGCGCAACCGATGCTGTCGAGCAGGAAGCGCTTGGCCTGATACACGGCGTCCGGCGAAAGCTGCTCAAATTTCGCACCAGCGGCCCATTGCGACATGGTTGCGGTGATCGTTGGCTTGGCCTCCGCTTTGCTCGGCGCTGGCGCGGTCGTGGTTGACATACGAATCTTCTCCTTCTACTCCGTCAGGTTCTTGAACGGCAGATAGGCCATGAAATCGGCGTGATGCACGATGTAGGCCTCGGTCGTGCGCTTCACCAGATCGCCTTCCCCAGCATGCGCCGCAATGATGTGACACACCGCGTCGGGCACGCCACATTCCATGGCCAGCGCCACGCCGGTAAACGGATGGCGCAGCAGCTCGCCGCGCTTGCTCTGCCGGGTCTTGCCGTCCACGTTCTCGTACTCCAGCAGCTTGCCGACATCGGCCAGGATCGCGCCCGCGACGACGGTATCCATGTCGATGGGTAGCGCGCGCCCCATAAACTCCTTCATGCTTCCGGCGGCCTTGCGCGCGATGTGCACCACGCAGCGCTTGTGTTCCATGAAGGTCGTGGGGCAGTTGGGCACCAGAAGCGTGAAGGGAATGCTATTGAGATCTTCGGGTAAGAGCGGGCTGAGTTCGAGCGCGCGCTGCCAGGTTCTGGTGACTTGCTCGCGCAGTTCGGGCGCTTGTATCCACTGAATCTCCGGCCATAATTCGAGGACTGCTTCGCGCATGGGTACTCTCCGCTCGGGATGACACCGCTACTCTTCGGCTTGGATATGCAAACCTGCGCCCCGGGATTAACCGGGCGAAATCCTATCCGAGGGCCGAACAAGTATTCGTATCATTTCTCGCCCCGCGAGGGCTAGGACGCGCGTCACTGGGAAATGCGCGGGTTTCAGAAGGGCCTCCCCGACAATGCGGCGGCCATGCGAGTATCTGGCGGCGGTGACACTAATTTCTATCGCCAATCTGCCGATTGAGACACCTGTAAAGACTATTGATCGCAAAACGCTCTTTGCGTTGCCGGGAGGTCTTTCTTCCGTTTGTATTTCGCCTGTAATTAACAAAGGCTTAACTTGACCGGCTTCGGTCCAAAGAGTAGAACCCGCTTAAAGCCCAAGGAGAGCACAAATCATGAAACCGGTCCACACGTTCAGCGTAGTACCGTCTTTGCCGCCCGCAATCGAGGGACTGCGCACCGTTGCCTACAATCTTCGCTGGTGCTGGAGCCATGAGTCCATAGAACTTTTCCGCCGGCTCGACCGCGAGCTATGGGAGACGGCGGGACACAATCCGGTGCTGATGCTCGGCACCATCGAGCAGGCGAAGCTTGAAGAGTCCGCCAAAGACGAAGCATTCCTGGCGCATCTGCGCCGGGTTGAGTCGAACCTGGAAACCTATTTGGCTGGGGATTCGACGTGGTTTCGGCGGACCTACGCCAAGTCCGGCGATGTCCCGTTCATTGCCTATTTTTCGGCCGAGTTTGGGTTGACCGAATGCCTCTCGATTTTCGCCGGGGGCCTCGGCATTCTGGCTGGCGATCACCTGAAGTCAGCGAGCGACCTGGGAGTGCCACTGGTCGGCGTGGGACTGCTCTACCAGCAGGGCTACTTCCGCCAATATCTCAGCCAATCGGGGTGGCAGCAGGAATCTTACCAGGACAACGATTTTCACAATCTGCCAGTCAGCCTGGTCTATCAGCCGGATGGCAGTCCCGTCACGGTCGAAGTGAACCTCGCCGGACAGCCTGTGCACGCGCAAGTTTGGAGAGTGCAAGTTGGACGGGTGCCTCTCTATCTGCTGGATACCAACATACCCTCCAATGTGCGTCCCGAAGACCGAGACATTACCGACCAGTTGTACGGCGGGGACCGCGAGATGCGAATCCGGCAGGAGATTGTGCTGGGAATCGGCGGCTACCGTGCGTTGCAGGCGATTGGCCTGCAGCCCACGGTGTACCACATGAATGAAGGGCACTCCGCGTTTCTTGCGCTGGAACACATCTTGCATCTGATGAAGACTCGGGGTCTCAGTCTGGCGGAGGCGCGTGAGCTGGCTTCAGCCAGCCTGGGTTTCACCACCCACACTCCTGTCGAAGCCGGTCACGACTACTTTCATCCCGATCTGATGAACCGGTACTTCGACGAGACCGCGCGACAGTTGGGCCTGTCACAGACGGAGTTCCTCGATCTTGGACGCACCCAAGGCAACGGGGATTTCTGCATGACGGTGCTGGCGTTGCGTTTGGCTTCACGCGCCAATGGCGTCAGCAAGCTGCACGGAGAGGTCAGCCGGAGAATGTGGCAGTCGCTTTGGCCCGGCGTTCCGGTTGAGGAGATCCCCATCGGGCATGTCACCAACGGAGTTCATTTCCGGAGTTGGATCTCCGCCGAGTTCAATCAGCTCTACGACCGTTATCTGGGGCCCGCCTGGCGCGAGGAGCCGGCGCAGAGCGAGGTCTGGAGCCGGGTCAGGTCGATTCCGTCCGAGGAGTTGTGGCGGACCCATGAGCGCCGCCGGGAGCGGCTTGTAGCATGGGCCCGCCGTCGAGTGCGCGACCAGCGCATGCGCCGCGGCGCCTCCCAAGCAGAGATCGAGGCTGCGGCGGAGGTGCTGGATCCAGATACGCTTACCATCGGATTTGCCCGCCGCTTCGCGACCTATAAGCGGGCCACTCTGATCTTGCGTGACATGGACCGCTTGCGCCGGATTCTCACCGACCAGGCACGGCCCGTGCAGTTGATCTTCGCCGGCAAGGCGCACCCGCAGGATGACGCCGGTAAAGAGCTGATACGCAGAATCACCGAGGTCAGCCGGGACCCCGTGCTGGGCCGGCACGTTGTGTTCCTCGAAGACTACGACATGGCGGTCGCGCGCTCGCTGGTGCAAGGCGTGGACGTGTGGCTGAATACGCCGCTTCGCCCCAACGAAGCTTCCGGCACCAGCGGGATGAAAGCTGTCGCTAACGCCGTGCTGAACATCAGTGTGCCGGACGGCTGGTGGGATGAAGTGTGGAACGACCCCAACAACTCCAGAAAGATGGGTTGGGCCATCGGAAAGGGCGAAAGCTATAGCGACGCAAACTACCAGGACCAGGTAGAAGCGGAAACTCTTTACGATCTCCTGGAGCGCGATGTGGTTCCGACCTTCTATGAGCGCGGGGTTGATCGAATTCCCCGCAAGTGGGTGGAGCGCATGAAGGACTGCGTGGACTCCCTGTGTCACTTTGTTAACACCCATCGCATGGTGCGCGACTATGTCGAAGGTTATTACGCCAAAGCACACGCTCAGTTTCGCGCGCTGGAGGCCAACAAGGCGCAGCGCGCGGGTGCACTCTCGGCCGCGATGGAGCGCATTCGCAGGGAGTGGCACGATGTCTGGATTGCCCGGGTCGAGGACGGACCGGCCAATTCGATCCCGGTAGCTTCAGCCATGCAGATCCGGGCCGAGGTGCATCTTGGCCGTTTGAGCCCGCAGGACGTGGCAGTAGAGCTGTACGTCGGGCGCGTCAACATGCAGGGAGAGCTGGTCGAAGGCAACTCGGTTGCGATGGCGGCAGCCGGACAGGCTCCAGGGAGCAATTACAACTACGTGGTTGAGACCTCGATTGCGCGGAGCGGCCTGCACGGATTTACTGTGCGCGTCCGTCCAAATCATCCCGACATGTCAGTGGCCTTTATCCCCGGCTTGATCTGCTGGGCCGACCCGTCTCGGGTTCCAGTTGCAGTCGCGAAGTAGGGCGGTGGCAGGGAATGAAGGCCTGGTGCACCGGGCTGACGCCTCGTTTGACAGTGCGCGGTGTCGAGATTAGGGTGAGGACATGACGATCGATCTGAAGCCTGAACAGCAACGCGTAATCGACCTGGCTGTCCGGTGCGGCGCATATCGGAATGCCGGAGAAGTCCTCGATCAGGCTTTCGAAATCATCCGCGAACAACTTAATCTTGAGGACTGGATGCTCAGTCAACGCGAGGAGGTGGCTGCGCATATCGCAACCGGATTTGCGCAGGCCGAGCGGGGCGAATTGATCGACGAGGATGACGCGCTTGAGATGCTGCGGAAGCGCCGCGCCGCGCGGCCAAGACCGCAGGGGTGAAGGCGCGGATTCAGTTCACGCCCCAGGCCGCAGAAGACCTCGACACCATTTGGTGGGTTATCGCGGAACACAGTCGGGACGCAGCCGACCGGGTGGAGAGGGAAATTCTTGCCACCTGTCACCGGCTGGTGAAACATCCTCGAATGGTAACTAAGCGACAGGACATCACGCCGTTACCCGTGCGCTTCTGGACCGTTACGAAATTCCCCAATTATGTCATTGTCTACCGTCCGGAGACTGTCCCGTTGCAGGTGGTCGCCGTCCTGCACGGAAAGCGAGACTTGAAAGAGGTTCTGGAGAGCCGGTCCTGAGTGAAACGAAAATCCACCCAACAAACCAGCTTGGGT
>Ga0074045_10001525_pt1 | contig 22276 bp, 17 predicted proteins | sample BogForMeECP23OM2_FD_94442 | JGI IMG/M metagenome (GOLD analysis project Ga0074045, IMG submission 94442) | Bog forest soil microbial communities from Calvert Island, British Columbia, Canada - Bog Forest MetaG ECP23OM2 | ecosystem: Environmental > Terrestrial > Soil > Wetlands ... | reverse complement strand
TGATTCCACATACTAGGGGTGGGGGGAGGGGGTGTTAACCAACCAGTACAATCGTCTCAAAATGGGAAAATCGTAACTTGCACTGGTGATTTTGTAAAGTGGTAAACAGCAGCAGTCACACAGCTTCCCGCGCTGGCTTCCCTCAGCCCATCACTGCCGCAGCGGCAAGCCCGCCAGCAGCGCTTGCTGGCGCGCAATGAGCGACTCGATGCCCTTGCGCGCCAGAGACATCATCTTCGCCAGTTGCGCGTCGTCGAAGGGACGGCGTTCCGCCGTAGCCTGAACTTCGACGATCTTCTTGCTGCCGGTAATGACCAGGTTCATGTCCACGTCGGCGCGCGAGTCTTCTTCGTAGCTCAGGTCGAGCATGACCTCGCCGTCCACCATGCCAACGCTGGTGGCGGCGATGTAGTCGCGAATCGGCGCGACGGTCAGCGCACCCGACTCGATCATGCGGCGCATGGCCAGGCCCATGGCGATGAACGCGCCGGTGATAGACGCGGTGCGAGTTCCGCCGTCGGCCTGGATGACGTCGCAGTCGAGAAAGAGGGTGCGCTCGCCCAGCGTTTCCATGTCGGTCACGGCGCGCAGGGAACGGCCAATGAGCCGCTGGATCTCGTGGGTGCGGCCACCGGCGCGGCCTTTGGTGACTTCGCGCGGCGTGCGCGTCAGCGTGGAGCGCGGCAGCATGCCGTATTCGCTGGTGACCCAGCCTTTGCCGCTGTTGCGCAGGAATTGCGGCACGCTGTCCTCGATGGTGGCGGTGCAGATGACGCGGGTGTTGCCCAACTCGATGAGGCACGAGCCTTCGGCGGTGGAGATGAAGTCCGGCACAATGTGGACCGGGCGCATTTGGTCGGGCGAGCGATTATCAGAGCGATAGACCATACGGGGCGATTGTACTAGGTGGGCAGCAAGGGGTCAGCGTCATCTAAACCGCAGATCCCTCCGCTCGGACTAAAGTCCCCGGTCGGGATGACAATTCTAATGAGACTTGTCTGAGCGCTGGTTGCTGAGAACTGACGACTGAGTGCGACTCATCCCCCCAGGTCCACGTGCTCCACGTGGTTCACTTGCCGGCCGAGGAAGCGCGCGGCGAGGCGCTTGAACTTGTCCACGGAATCGGTGACATAGAAGCGGAAGCTGCGGCGTTCGGAGGACGATGTCGGAGCAGGAATAGGGGTCCTTCGACTCCGCTCCGTCGCCGTCAGCGGCGACCGAGCTTCGCTCAGGATGACACTATGATTCTCTCTCTTAGCTTCGCTCAGGGTGATACCGGGGGATGTTGCGCCGTCGCTTAGCATCTTCCTTACTGCCCGCGCGGTGGATTCCGCCGAATCCACAATCTCCATCGTTGCCGGAACGACGCGCCGCAGCAGCGGCACGAGCAGCGGATAGTGCGTGCAGGCAAGCACCAGCACATCAGCCTCGCTGGATGCTTGCGCCAGTGCGTCGCCTAGATAGATTTGCGCCACCTGCTCGGTCACGGGATGGTCCGTCCATCCCTCTTCCACCAGCGGAACAAATAAGGGGCATGCTTTTTCGTACGCATGGATTCCGTATTGTTGCAACCTGTCACGATAGGCGTGGCTGCTGACCGTAGCCTCGGTGGCGATGACGATGGCCGTACGCTGCTTGCTGACTTCGGCGGCCATGGCTGCGCCGGGCTCAACGACACCCACGACGGGGACGTGTGCGGCCTCCTTGATAAGCGGCAGCGCAAGCGCGGTTGCGGTGTTGCAGGCGACCACCAGCAGATCAATGTTCTGGGCTTCGAGGAAGCGCGCCGCACCGATGGCGTAACGCGCGACCGTTTCCGCCGACTTCGTGCCGTAGGGCAGGCGCGCAGTGTCGCCAAAGTAAAAGTAGTGCGCGGGAATCTGCTCGGCCATGGCCTTCAGTACGGTGAGGCCGCCGACGCCGGAATCAAAAACGCCAATGCGCGGAAGGGTCACTGTAAGTCCTTTACCACCTGGCCAATGTTGCCGGCCAGATAGAAGCGGCGCAAGTCGGCATGGCCTGCCAGCGTTTCGCGCTCCTGTCCGTTGACCAGAATCTTCACCCGCGCGATCTTGCTATCGTTCGCGTTCAGAGTCGCGACAATCGAGGCGACGGTCAGTTCTTCCGCAAGCACACCCGACGGATGTTTGTCAGCGAAGACAGAATTGGTGTCCACTACGGCGGTGTCATCGCCGAGGAGATACACGTCACGCACGTCCGCGCCTGCCCCAATGGGATGCGGCGACGGCGATTGCAGGTAGGAGCCAAACAGGGCGCGCAACACGGCACGTGCGCGCTCCGACCGCTCCTCCGGCAAGACGACACTCATCTGCGATTTGCGCAGGGTCGCATCGGAGTCGGAAGCGATATAGAGCGTGACCGGCGTGGGTGGACCATTCGCGGACGGCGCCATCGCCAACTGCTGCTGCGCTGCGAGATCCTCGTCGCGTGCGACTTTGCGTTTCAGATACACCGCATAGCTAGCCAGACCAAGCGCAATCACCAACAGCACCGCAAAGATCACAACGATGCGTCGCGTCACGGGCGCACCTCGGGCAGCTTGGCGCGCACCGCGGCAATCCCGGCGGCGATCGATTGCGCCACCTGGTCCTGATAGGAGGCGCTGGCGATGTCGTCCACCTTGTCGGACGGAGGTGCGATTTCGACAGCGATCGCTGGTGCGGCGATGTTGTTCAGAGGGCGCAACGGCGCCAGCAGTGTGGTGTTAGGCAGTTTGCGCGCGTCAAGTTCTGCAGCTACTGATCCTGCTACGGTGCCACTCAAATCGAGGAACGCAGCCTGCGCGGTGTCCCAGGGAAGGAAGCTTTTCGGCGAGAGATTCGCAGCGGGCAACAGGGCGGTGAAGACGTGCACTCCTCTGCCGGTGTTGGCGGCGTGAAGCGCCACGTAGAGCGCCGGACGCGCAGCGTTTGCCGATGCCGCCCGCTGATCCAGAGAGATGGCGGCGTCGTTGGTGCGCAACAATGCGGCTGCGATGCCGCGGCTGGCGAGCTCGCGTTGCACTCGCCGAGCCAGCGCCAGCACCACATCTTTCTCAGGCAACGAAGGAGAGACGGCCGCGCCGATGTCGCTGCCGCCGTGAGCGGGATCGATGAGCACGAAAAAGCGCGGAGTCGGCGGCTGTCGCGGCTGTTGGGCCGAAGCCGGTGCATTCGGAGCGGATTGCGTCGCCGCCGCGGGCGGCGGTTGCTCGGCCACCGGTGGAGGCGGAGCGGGAGCAGCAGTCACAATGATGGTTTTGCCGTTGTCGGCAAAGTTGGCCATCAGCGGCGCATTTCCGGTAATGTCGAGCTCCGCGATGCCGTCGTGCTCCGAAAAGCTGGCGCCGGTGATGAGAGGATCGGTGTAAGTTACGTTATCGGGCCCTGCTGCGGCCACTGGCTCGCGGCGAAAAGTAAAGCGCACACGGCCTGGTTCGGTGGCAATCGTAGGATTCACGGCGGAAGGGAAGCCGATGAGCAGGCGCGAAGGATTGCCTGTGCGCAATTCCAAAGTAAAGCGCTCCACACCGGCGCCAACAAACAAGCGCCGCCCCGCCGCGTGGAATTCGGCCTGAGTCGAGAGAAGTTTCGCCAGCAAGTTAGTGGCGGCTGCCAGCGGCACATAGCCGCGCCCGTTCTGGAGCACGAAATTCGCGGGCAATTTGTAATTATCGCCGCGAACTTTCGCCTTGTCCTTTCCATCGGTGAACTGCGCTTCCTCCGGACGACCGCCCGCAGCGGTGAAGTGCAACTTGTATTTCTTGCCATCAGGCCGTGCGTCCACCGCGCCTAGCGGCTCAAGTAATTCGACCAGCCCCACGTAGGTCTGACCTTTGATGTCGAGCAGAGGAACGGAGTATGTAGTTTGCGGGGAATAAACGGTGAGCTGGTTTGGCGCAGGCGTTTGCGCATCCAGATTCGAGCGATGGAGACCAAGAACAGCGAGCAGAATAATTACCGCGGCGGAAGCGGCGAGAGGAAAGCTTGCGCTATAGGGCGACCTTGCGGAGTCGGGGCTCATCTAGATCGACCCACCAGCGATGATTACGCAATGGAGTGACATTCCTGGAAGAATTGTCTCAGAGAATGTGCCATCCTGAGCGTAAGGCTCGAAACCCCGAGCCACCTTAGGGGTGAAAATTCACCACAGAGGCACAGAGAAGACACCGCAAAAACCTCTGTGTCCTCCGTGTCTCCGTGGTGAATGACTTTCGACGGAGCGACGCACTCCCCTATCGCCCACGGCGACCTCGTCGTTCAGGACGACACGGCGTATGAATCCAGCGCCGGCCCAACCGGCTCAGCTTCAACGCGTCACTTCTACCGGGGCCTCCTGCTTGGCCTCCTCCAGCGAGTAGGCCACCAGCCCGCTTAGCAGCTTGGGATAGAAGTCGGTGGACTTCTGCGGCATCACCTCACCGCCAAACGCGACATCGCGCATCTGCTGCATGCTCACCGGGTTCATGATGAAGGCCACGTTCGCCCCCTGGCCGATCTGGCTAACAGCTTCGTGTGCGTCGCGCACGTACCGCAGGTGTTTCTGGTCGCGGATGTCCTCTTCTGACAGCCCCAGCGCGCCTTCCAGCACCAGCTTGTGAAGTTTGACCACGTCGAGAGCGCGCTGCTGCTCCGATACGTCAGGCGGCCCGGTCCACTTGGCGCCCGGCCGCGAGCGCAGCAGAAAACCGCCATGCGACGTTATTGCGAGCAGCGCCGTCCCATCTTTGCCGGCGTGGTGCAGCCGCGCCACAGATGCTCCGATCTCGGCCAGCGGCCCCAGGTCCTCTACCTCAAAGTTCACTTGAAGTTTTGCCACCATGTCGAAGATAGAGAAGCTCTCTAGTCCGAATACAACACGATGGGTTGGCAGGATGACCAGCCCCGATGCGTCCATGTTGACGAAAGTCATCATTACCCGCTCGTAGGCTTCGATCGAACGGCTGCCTGCCTGCTTGCGCATCTGGTTGCGGTAGTTGAGTGCTGTCTCGTAGCGATGGTGCCCGTCGGCGATGATGAGTTTCTTGTCGGTCATCTTGGCCTGCACGGCCTGTAGTATGGCCGAATCCGAGATCTTCCACATGCGGTGCAGCACATCGTACTCGTCACGGACCTCCGCCGTCGGCGGCCCACTCTGCCGCAATGCCGCGTCGATCTCGGCTGCAGGATCGCTGTACAGCATGAAGAGCTGGCCAAAATGCGTCTGCGTGGCCTGCAAAAGATTGAGCCGGTCAGCCTTCGGCTTGCTCAGCGTCTGCTCGTGCCGGAAGACCACTTTTTGGTCATAGTCTTCGAGTTGGCCCAGCGCGATGAAGCCGCGCCGCTCCAGGACAGGGCCGGAGCTATCGCCGGGGACCCGGAAGGTCTGGGTGTAGAGGTAAATGCTGGGTTCCGCGTCGGACGTCAGGACGCCGTCTTGTCTCCATTCCTGCATGAAAGCGGCGGCGCGGGTGTATACGTTCTCGCCTTCCTGGTCGCCAGTCCGCGGTTTCCCCAGGATGATTCGCACCAGGTTATAAGGGCTGTCGGTGTAATATCGGTCCTGCATTTGCGGGGTGATTTTGTCGTAGGGCTGGGTTACGACCTCACCCAGGGCCACTTTAGATGGGTTGTAGCGCAGGCCTCGAAACGGGAAAATTCTTGCCATAAGTATTGCCTCCGATGAAAGTTGGGCGCTGCGGGTTCGTATTCGGAAGACATCTCGATTGTAGCAGCTAAGAAATGGAAACCAGAACCCTTGCGAAACCATCCAGTGTCAGAAGCGCGGAGTAACCGGCCGAGGGGGAGCGCTTGCTTTTGGGATGTCCGGTCCCTCGCGTGCTGTGATACCATCAGGCCACACCCCAGAGGGGATCTATGGCCCGCGGTAGCGGTTGGGAGTTCGGGTCTAAGTACTCGACGAATCGGCATTTAATTCCTGTTTGGCGGACGGGACATATTCCTGGTCTCCCCGTCCAATGCTTTGTGCGTTTCCGCCACCAATTCTCTCTGCTGCTCTCATTGATTTGCGTGGCCGGCTTCCTGACCGCTTCCAGTTACGCCCAGGACGACATTCATGTCGTACCCCGCGAAACCAAGAAGGCGACGGCATCCGTGCCGCCACCCAATGCCGATCCCAGCCTGAAGACCTACACCAAGCCCCTGCGCAAGGATGTGGACCTGGTGCTGGTTCCAGTGACCATCACGGATCCGATGAACCGGCTGGTGACCGGGCTGGAGAAGGAAAACTTCGCTCTCACCGACAACGGCAAGCCGCAGGAGATCCGCCACTTCTCCAGTGAAGACGCGCCTATTTCGCTGGGCGTCATCTTCGACATCAGCGGCTCCATGGCTGACAAGATCGACAAGTCGCGCCAGGCGGTAGTCGAATTCTTCCGCACGGCAAATCCGCAAGACGAATTTTTCCTGATTACGTTCTCCGACAAGCCGGAACTGCTGGTGGATTACACATCTTCCGTCGAGGACATCCAGGGCAAGCTGGTTTATGCGGTCCCAAAGGGTCGGACGGCGTTGCTGGACGCCATTTATCTGGGCATGGACCGGATGCGCAAGGCGCATTATGAGCGCAAGGCGCTGCTCATCATCTCCGATGGCGGCGACAACCACAGCCGTTACACGGAAGGTGAAATCAAGTCCAGGGTGCGCGAAGCCGACGTGCAGATCTATGCCATCGGTCTATTCGACTTCTACTTCAAGACGCCCGAAGAGCGCGAAGGTCCCGCCATGCTCTCCGACATCACCGAGGTCACGGGCGGCCGGACGTTTACCATTAACTCGCCCAATGAGTTGGCGGACGTAGCCACGAAGATTGGTATCGAATTGCGCAATCAGTATGTGCTCGGCTACCGCCCCAGCGATCCGGGAAAAAACGGCAAGTGGCGGAAAATCAAGGTGAAGCTGAATCCGCCCAAGGGCCTGCCGCCGCTCCACGTCTACGCAAAAACGGGATACTATGCGCCCACGGAATAAGGGGAATTGGGCCCTGGTGCTGACCGTATTCGTTCTGCTGCTGGGAAGCTGGTTGGCCGCCCATAGTTCTGCGAACCAGGCGACAGCGTCTTCGCAGACTGCGCCATCCCCATCGCAAACCGCCGCTGGGCAGGGCCAGACTCCGCCCGCAGGGCAGGCGCCCGAGACCAAAGAAGGCGGCGTCTATGTCTTCAAAAAGCAAGTGGATGAAGTTGTTCTGCACGCCACCGTAGTTGACGACCACAACCGCCTGGTCACCGATCTCACGCGCAATGATTTCACCGTCCTCGAAGACGGCAAGCCGCAAAAGATAACTTTGTTCCGCCGGGAGGACATTCCGGTGGCGATGGGCATTGTCATCGACAACTCTGGTTCTATGCGCGAGAAACGGCCTGCGGTGAATGCCGCCGCCATCAACCTGGTGCAGTCCAGCAATCCGCAGGACAAGGTTTTCGTCGTCAACTTCAACGAAGAATACTTTCTCGATCAGGATTACACCGCCAGCATTCCCAAGCTCAAGGATGCCTTGGACCGCATCGAGGCGCGCGGGGGAACTGCGCTGTATGACGCAACCGTGGCTTCCGCCGACCACTTTAAGAAGAGCGGTGACCTGGAGAAGAAGGTCTTGCTGGTGGTGACAGACGGCGAAGATAATTCTAGCCGCGAGTCATTGGAGCAAACGGTGCGCCGTTTACAGGTCGAGAACGGCCCCACGGTTTACACCATCGGCCTGTTGCAGGAAGAGCATTCCAAGCGGGCCCGCCGCGCGCTTCGCGAGATTGCCGAGGACACCGGCGGCGTAGCTTTCTTTCCCAAGGACCTACGCGAGGTCAACGCCATCACCTCGCAGATCGCGCATGATATCCGTAACCAGTACACCATTGGGTACAAGCCCGACAATCCGCAAAGCTTTGGCGGCTACCGTCAGGTGAAGGTGGATGCCCAGGCCAAAGGCCACAAGAAGCTTCAGGTACGCACCCGCAGCGGTTATTATGCAGGTCAGCAGCGCGCCACCTCGAGCAATCCGAGCGCGAAGTAGAGGGGAAGAATCCGAGCGGCTAAATAGGTTGGGGGAAAGAAGATTCTCATCGCGTTGCCCTCGGCGGTCGCTATCATCTCGAACCGTCGTACTTCTGCAACCCAATGCCGAAGCGGGCATCGAACACTGAATGGTTTCGCGAGCACAACCTTTAACCGAGCAGGACCTGCGCGACCTGGGCTTCGGCTCGATCGTCTCCCGAGAGAGCCAGCAACGTCTGCTCAATCGCGATGGAAGTTTCAACGTGGAGCGCCGGGGCCTGGGATTCTGGTCGTCGTTCAGCCTGTACCACGCCCTGCTTACCATCTCTTGGGGCCGCTTCTTTCTGATTTTTGTAAGCTGGTACTTCGTCGCCAACGCCCTGTTCGCAGTCGCGTACCTGGCCTGTGGGCCGCAAGCGCTCACCGGCAGTACCCTGGGTCTGGAAAACCACCCGTTTCTGCGCGCCTTCTTCTTCAGCGTGGAGACGCTCTCCACCATCGGATACGGAAATGTCACCCCGATTGGTGTCGCCGCCAACATGGTTGTCACCTTCGAGGCTCTGACCGGGCTGATGGGGTTTGCCATAGTAACCGGCTTCCTGTTTGCTCGCTTCTCGCGGCCCACCGCCAAGGTCCTGTTCAGCCGGCATGCGGTGGTGGCGCCGTACCAGGGCCTTTCCGCTCTGGAGTTCCGCGTGGCCAACGCGCGCTCCAATGAGCTGATCGAAATCTCAGCCAAAGTGATGCTGAGCCGGTTTGAAGACACCCACGGCACACGCACTCGCCGCTATTACCCGCTCGCATTGGAGCGTGACAATGTCGTGTTTTTGCCCCTGACCTGGACGGTGGTGCACCCCATCGACGAGGCAAGCCCCTTACACGGCGAGACGGTGGAGTCGCTGCGCAATTCGCAAGCCGAGGTCCTGGTGCTGCTAAAGGCTTTTGATGAGATATTTTCAACAGTTGTCCAGACCCGCGTTTCCTATACGACAGACGAGATTGTGTGGGGCGCCCGATTTGCCAACGCGTTTATGGCGAGCGCGGCGGAGAAGTTCGCCAACAACGCCCGCAAGGATGGAAAGGTCGCCGTTGACATGCGGCTGTTCGACAAAATCGAGCCGACCGCTGATTTATTGAACCGTTGAACATCGCACGCGGCGGAAGCCATGCGCAGTTACAAATCGGCTTATTTTAAGATAGGTTTTCTAAACTGGGAATTTGAAACTCGAAACTGTGGAGGAAAAAATGGCTGAAGGAATTCTTGGTGGCATCAAGCGCGCCTCGGGCTGGTCCATTGCACTCGGCGTGCTCATGATAGTCCTCGGCATCATCGCGATGCTGGCACCCTGGGAGTTCGGCATTGTGATCGCCCTCATCATCGGATGGTCGGCCATCTTCAATGGGGTAGCGCAGATCATCTACGGCATCCGGACTCATAGCGGCGGACGCACAGTGCTCGAAGTGATCCTGGGGCTTATCTACGTCGTTGCGGGGATTTATCTGCTGATGCATCCCGTCGGCGGTCTGTTGGTGTTGACCATATTCCTTGCTTCCTTCTTGATCGTGTACGGAATCTTCGCGCTGGTGCTGGCGTTTCAAATGCGTCCACTGCACGGCTGGGGATGGGTGCTGTTCGACGCCATCATCACCATCCTGCTCGGTGTGCTGATCTGGGCGCACTGGCCGTTGAACGCCGAGTGGGTGGTTGGGACGCTGTTTGGCATCAGCATTCTGGTGTCAGGTGTGACACGGCTGATGATGTCGTTTGCGATCCGGCGGATCGCGTCGGCGGTAGCTTAGATTGAGCGGCCTGCCTTAAACCTTAAACAAAGAAATGCCCCGTTCAGGCCCGATAAGGCTGACCGGGGCATTGTTCTCTAAAGAACGTTCCACGCCGCCGTGACAGGGTTTCCGCCTGCCTGGCGGTCAATTACATGTGTTTTCCCGCCTTGCTGTCGAGCAGGGAAATCAGGCCTTCGCCCGCCGCCGTCGGCTTAACCGCGTTGCCGGTCACAATCTCCCGTGCGCTCACCGCCTTCCCGTAAAGGCGCGTGTTAGCGTCACCGTCGGGGTTAAGAGTGGCGCCGTCGAGCGATACGCCGGCGAAAACTCCCGAAGTCCGGGAATAGGTCAAAATGTTGGCATCACCCATCGTACTTGTAGCCGTGGCTCCGGGACCGGCCGCTGCCGTCGCGTCAGTACCAACTTTTACCTTGGCGTCCAGCACCTTGTCCACAGTAGCCGACGACATGATGAGGAGGACAATATCGGTAGCCGTACCGCCGAGCTGAAGACCGGCACTAGCGCCCCCGATGCTGTACATAGCGGGCGGTGACCATTTGCCGCTGAAGTCCTTGCCCTCGCGGCAACTCATCGGACCACGGCCGCCGGTGCCGCCAATGCCTACGGCGAACTTCTTCACGCTGGGCAGAACCATGACGCAATCCGCCTTGGCGACTACGCTGGCTGGAACGTCCTTGCTGGCGAGCATGGCCTGTAACACAGTGTTAGCGTTTCTGAGGGTCTCTTCGTCCTTATTTTTGTCGGCGCCCCAGGCGGGAAGGGTCAAAACCAGGAGCAGGGATGTGAGCAAACATGACACAACTGTTTTAGTTCTCGGCATGGGCATCAGCCCCCTTTCGTGAATAGCATAACAGGCGAACCAGCGGACACACGCCATTCTAGCAGCAAACCGTAGAAAAGTCCCCCCCCCCTCGATTGCACCGCCTTCCGCCCAACATGCCCATCTCACATTCCTGGGAGGTCGCTTGCAGTAGTCTTGCGGTTTGTGCACTAGCGGAACTTAGCAAAGTCCGGCTTGCGTTTTTCGACGAAAGCGGTGAACGCTTCCTTGCTCTCCGCTGAATCCAGCCGGTCTCGGATTTCCTGCACTTCCTCGCCCAGCGCCCGGTCCACCTCCGCATGTTGGGCTTGCTTCATGAGCCGCTTGCAAGCCAGCAATGCTCCCCAGGGCTTGTCCGCCAGCTTCCGCGCCGCCTGCGAGGCGGTCGCAAATAGTGCCCCCGGGGCCACGACAGCGTTCACCAGTCCGAGCTCATAGGCACGACGGGCGTCGAGCGGGGCACCCAGCATCAGCAATTCCGACGCGCGCTGGTGTCCAATGAGCGCCGGCAGCAACACGGTCGAAGCGGCCTCGGGAACGATGCCGAGATCGAGGAACGGCATCATGAACTTCGCGTCCTCGGCGGCGTACACCAGGTCGCAATGCAGTAGGATGGTGACGCCGACCCCCACGGCGAGTCCCTGAACCGCAGCGACGATTGGCTTCTTCGCATACGCCACCGAATGGATGAAGCGCACGGCCGGCGGTATCTGCTGCCCAGACCAGGGCTTCTGTAGGAAGTCCATCAGGTCGTTGCCACCGGTAAATACCTCCCCGATTGCATGCAGCAGCAGCACGCGCACGGCGGGATCGGCTTCGCCTTGCTCCACGGCGTCCGCCAGCGCGCTGTACATCTCCGCCGTCAGTGCATTTTTCTTTTCGGGACGGTTGATGGCGATACACAGCACCGCGTCATCGCGCTCGCATTGAACATGGGTCATGATCTGGTCCTCGATGCAGTCTTCCTTTGTACCTAGCGCGCTGCCACCGCTCCAACCGTGTGCCCGCGGCGCAGCTTCGCCGCCTTCACGGTGTTGCTCATCAGCATGGCAATGGTAAGCGGACCGACTCCGCCGGGCACGGGTGTGATCGCTCCGGCAACTTCAGAGACCTTGGGGTCAACGTCGCCCATCAGGGTTGAGCCCTTGGCTGCGAAGTCCCGTTCGCGCTTCTCATTTCCCGCGAAGAAACGCTGGAACTCATCGCGGTCCGTAACCGTGTTCATGCCAACGTCAATGACGGCCGCCCCCGGCTTCACGAAGTCCTGGGTAATCATGCCGGCCTTGCCGATGGCGGCAACCAGGATGTCAGCGCGGCGGCAGACTGCCGGCAGATCACGTGTCTTGGAGTGGCAAACCGTGACCGTGGCGTTTCCGTTCAGCAGCAACATGGCCACCGGCTTGCCCACGATGTCACTGCGGCCCACGACTACAGCTTCAGCCCCGGCAATAGCAATATCACTGCGCTTCAGGATCTCGATGATGCCGGCAGGAGTGCATGGCACCAAACCGGGCCGTTGGGTGGACAAATAGCCGACGTTCATAGGATGAAATCCGTCCACGTCCTTTTCCGGCGAAACCGCCAGCAGGACCTTTTTGGAATCCACCTGCGGCGGCAGCGGCAACTGCACCAGAATGCCGTCAATCTCTTCCCGGCGGTTGAGATTGTCCACCAGCGCCAGCAGTTCCGCGGTGCTAACGGTGTCCGGTGGCGTGTGCTTTTCGCTGTAAATACCGAGCTGCTCGCAGCTTTTCACCTTGTTGCGAACATAGATCTCGGAAGCAGGATTATGGCCGGCGAGAACCACCGCCAGGCCGGGCCGAACTCCTGCGGCAGTGAGTTCTTTGACCTCTTCCCCCACTTCCGCTTTGATTTGTGCCGCGATCCTGGTTCCGTCAAGAATGATGGCCGACATTCCGTTTCCCCTTGATGATGACAACCTTCTATCTTAGCGCGGCGGTGCCCCCGGTACATTTCGCAAGACTTGCAGACTGAATTGCCGTATGATGCTGGCTGCCAACTTTATGCCTACCCATCAGCCCAAGATCACGACCCGCGAGGAACGGCGCAGCCTTGGCCGGTCTTGCCGCAACAAGGTCAAGCGCATTGACCAGGGAAACTGGGACCCCAGGGACCGCAAGCGCGGCGCAATTGAGCTCCTGCCGGACTCGCAGCACGGACGCATTCCCTCTCTCTTGCCCATCAAATGGGCGCACATGGCGGCTTCGCCGTTTGGGTTCTTCCGAGGAGCAGTTCCGGTTATGGCAGCCGACCTCGCTGCTATGCCGCGCACCGGCCTGATGGCCCAACTTTGCGGTGACGCCCACGTGCAGAACCTGGGTGCATTTGAAGCTCCCGACGGCCGGCTTATCTTCGACATCAACGATTTCGACGAGACCATAATCGGGCCGTGGGAGTGGGACGTAAAGCGCATGTCGGCGAGCCTGGTACTCGCCGGACGCGAAGCCGGCAATTCCGACACGCAATGCAGAGACGCGGTGCTCGCCTTTGTGCGCAGTTATCGAGAGTCCATGCACCGCTTCTCCGAAATGGCAGCAGTCGAGCTGGCGCGTTTCCAGATCTATCGCAAGATCGATCCTTTGCGTTCCGTCCTGCGCAAGGCTGAGCGCGCTACCCCGTTGCACAATCTGCAACAACTGACTGTCTTGCGCGATGGCAAGCATGCCTTTCGCCCGCAGCCGTGTCCTTACAAGATGTCGCAAAAGGAAGCCAAGGACGCGGTAGCGTCCTTAAGCGCGTACACCCCGACTCTGCTGCGCGAACGGGCCCATTTCTTCTCTCAGTATCAGGTTGAGGACGTTACCTTCCGGGTGGTGGGTACCGGCAGCGTAGGGCTGCGTGACTACGTGTTGTTGATGTTCGCAGGGGCCGTTTCCGATCCGCTCTTCATCCAAATCAAGGAGGAGCCCGGGTCCGCTTATGCCTCGTACCTTCCGGGCAGCCCGGTGGCGTCGCATCAGGGGCAGCGCACGGCAGAGGGTGGCCGCGCTATGCAGATGCAGTCTGACATCTTTCTGGGGTGGACCTCCATCGCCGGCCGCGAGTACGTGGTTCGCCAGTTGCGTGACCACAAGGCGGGCATCGTGCAGGAAGACCTTAAAGGTAATGGGCTGGTCCAGTACGCGGAAATGTGCGGTGAACTGCTGTCCAAGGGACACGCGCGCTCCGGCGACCCCTGCGCCCTGGCGGGATATCTGGGCACCAGCGACAGGTTCGACCAGGCCATGGCCAAATACGGTGTTACTTACGCGAACCAAACCACGAAGGACTGGGAAGAATTCAAGCGCACCATTCGTGCCGGCAAGATCCGTGCCGCCAAGCCACCCGCGCCGGCCGCGAAAAAGGCGAAGCGCAAGTAATGGCTAGAGCGATTTCTGCACCGGGAAAGTTCGGGCAGAGCAATGCCAGAAACTGCTGTCTAGGGAAACTCCGATTAAGTTTAGTTCGTTGCAGGGGACGGCCTTCAGGCCGTCCGTAAATGCCGGATATTAGGCCGGGCTTTAGCCCCTGAGGGCGCTGGCGTTCGACGCATGCCGAACGCACGTAATAGTTGTACGAATTTCAGTTACAGGACACTAGGTGCCATCTATTCTGACGTGAAGTAGTCCACCGCCACCGGATTCTCGAACAGCGAATAGTCGCGCGTGACCACGGTGATTCCGCTGTCGGTTACATGGTACTTTGCGCGGTCGGCCTCGGTGTCGTACCCGATGACCGTTCCCTCCGGAATATCGACGTCGCGATCGATGATGGCCTTGCTGATGCGGCAGCGCCGTCCGACGTTCACGTGGGAGAACAGGATGCTGGCATCAACTTCCGAGTAGGAATTCACCCGCACATCGGGCGAGAGCACGCTGTTTCGCACCGCTCCACCGGAGACAATGCAGCCCATGGAAACGATAGAGTCGCGTGCCTCGCCGGTGCGTCCGGGATCGTTGAAGACGAACTTGGCCGGCGGATACTGCCGCATATGGGTACGAATCGGCCACGCCTTGTCATAGAGGTTGAACACCGGGGCAACGGAAACCAGGTCCATGTTGGCCTCGTAATAGGCTTCCAGAGTGCCCACGTCGCGCCAATAGAGCGCTTCCTTCCTATTCTCGTCGATGAAGTTGAACGAATAAACCTTGTAATCGTCCACCATGCGCGGCAGGATGTTGTGCCCAAAGTCGTGGCGCGAGGTGGGGTCTTCGGCGTCTTTCAACAGCGCCGGAATGAGCACCTCGGTGTTGAATAGATAGACACCCATCGAGGCCGAAACCAGGCTGGGGTTATAGGGCGAGCGCAGATCGGTTTGCTCTGGCTTCTCCTGAAAGCCAGTCACGCGGCCGGTGGAATCGACGTCAACCACGCCAAATTGCTTGGTTTCCGACGGATCGATCAGGATGGTCGCGAGGGTGACATCGGCGCCCGAGTCCGTATGCTGGCGCAGCATGCGGGCGTAATTCATTTTGTAGATGTGATCGCCCGACAGGATGAGTACGTGCTTTGGCTGCTCGGAGCCGATGGAGTAGAGGTTCTGGTAAACCGCGTCGGCGGTGCCCATGTACCAGTTGTCGCTGACCCGTTTCATGGGCGGCATGATCTCAATAAACTCGCCCAACTCGCGGCCCACAATATTGCCCCAGCCCTCGCGGATGTGCCGGTTCAGCGACAGCGCCTTGTACTGCGTCAAGATATAAATCCTGCGTAGATCGGAGTTAATGCAATTGGACAGGGTGATGTCAATGATGCGGTAGAAGCCGCCAAACGTGACGGCTGGTTTGGCGCGGTCGCGGGTCAGCGGATAGAGTCGCTCGCCCGCTCCTCCCGCCAGCAAGACTCCGAGGGTATCTCTCATCCTGGCGATTTCCCGAGTGGTAAATTCCCCGGCAGGGGTTTGTAAACCGGTTCACAGGAGGGTCGACCGCGCCCCGGTGGCGCGCGCCGCCCCGCAGGCGAAGTCGAATGTTAGCACACTGTCCCCCTCCGCCAGTGCAGGATGGGTCCTGGTGCTATCTCAAGTCATCCACTCGGATACGGAGCGACTTCAGGAACTTCACGTCCTGCGAGGTCATCCGGAAATCGGATGACGACCGGACCTTAATCGGGCTTTTCTGTACGACCTCCTCGTCGTGCTGGTTGACTCCTATGGTCGCTTCCAGCACAAGAAACACGTCGTACCCGCCTGCCTTGATCCTCGAGATGACTGCCGCAATTTCATCGGAATCGGAAAGCGAGCTATTAATCGCTTCTCCCAATTCCTTCATTAAGCCCTTCAGTCGTTGATCCACGATGACACCTGACGCCTTTACGGAGTGGGCCTGTCCGGCCGCCGGATATCCCACTTGAAACCGCTCGAAGTTACTTTAACTCTTTGCCTGCCCCAATGTCATAGGTTTTTAGGTTTTAATGCAAACAGTGAGTGAAAGTTTTGTAACGATTGGCCCCACCTGGCGCCGGACTGACCGCTCAGGGCAATAAATCCAGGCTGTTAGAATACATTCGAGCGTCAACCATCCTGTAGAACGAGGCCACCGTGTCACCAGGCGATTTCAGCACGCAAGGCCGGGCGTTGCTCCGCGTCGCGGGGCGGAAGAGCGGTCAAAATCGCTGGGTGCGCGCTTGCTACACAGCGGGCGCCGTCACCTTCCGCAGTATCAAAAGCGTGCTGCACGTGCTGTGGCTGGAAGTGACGGGATTACTCTTCTTGTTTCTCGCCTTCGTAGGGGGAGCGGCAGCCGTTCGCCAGTATCACCGATATCAGGCGAGCGCGGCCGGATCAGGCAAAGTCTTGCTGGCGGCGGCGTTCGCGCTCATCTTCGCCTACTTCGGCGTGAGTTCCTTTTGGCGATCGCGGAAACGATAGTAGTATCGAGTTTCAACTTTCGTTCCGGATGAGCGGGCAACAGTCCGCAGGTTGGGCGCGTATATACAATCAGTCTAGGCACGCCCGGCCTGAAGTGTCACAAACCAGAAATTCCTAACTGGCCACTGGCGACTAGCCACTGACCACTGATATTCGAGGGCCGACTGCCATGCCCGAAACAAAAGAAAAAACCGCCGTCGCCACCAAGCCGGCGGACAAGCAAGAAACTTCTTCGCACATCTCCGTCCAGCCTCTCTACTCTCCAGCCGATCTCGAAGGGTGGGACTACGACCGCGACCTCAACTATCCCGGGCAGTTTCCCTTCACCCGCGGTGTGCAGGCCAGCATGTATCGCGGACGGCTCTGGACCATGCGGCAATACGCCGGCATGGGCGACGCCGAGGAATCCAACCGCCGTTATAAATATCTGTTGAGCCAGGGAACCACCGGGTTGAGCATAGCCTTCGATCTGCCCACGCAGATCGGCCTTGACTCCGACAATCCCCTCGCCATGGGAGAGGTCGGCAAGGTCGGTGTGGCCATTGATTCCATCGAGGACATGGTGCGCCTGTTCGACGGCATCAACCTGGAGAAAATCTCCACCTCGATGACCATCAACGCCACGGCGTCCATTCTGTTGGCCCTTTACATCGTCACTGCGCGGCGCAGCGGGCGCGACGTACGCAAGCTTTCCGGCACGGTGCAGAACGACGTGCTGAAGGAATACATCGCGCGCGGGACCTATATCTATCCGCCGGCGCAGGCGATGCGCATCATCACCGACATCTTTTCCTACACCAATGAGAACGTGCCCGAGTGGAACACGATTTCCATCTCGGGTTACCACATGCGCGAGGCCGGATCCACTGCGGTGCAGGAGGTCGCCTTCACGCTGTCCAACGGCATGACCTACGTGCAGGCCGCAATCGACGCCGGTCTCGACGTGGACAAGTTCGCGCCACGGCTCTCGTTCTTCTTCAACGCGCACAGTAATTTTCTGGAGGAAGTGGCCAAGTTCCGCGCCGCCCGTCGCATGTGGGCGCGGATTATGCGTGATCATTTCGGCGCCAAGAATACCAAGTCGTGGATGCTTCGCTTCCACACTCAGACTGCCGGCTCCACGCTGACCGCGCAACAGCCGGAGAACAACATCGTCCGCACCGCGCTGCAGGCGATGGCTGCGGTGTTGGGCGGGACGCAGTCTCTGCACACCAACTCGTTCGACGAAGCGCTGGCGCTGCCGACCGAGCAGTCGGCGCGAATCGCCTTGCGCACGCAGCAGGTTATCGCCTACGAGTCAGGCGCGCCGCAGACCATTGACCCGCTCGCGGGCTCGTACTACGTTGAATCGCTGACCAACCAGATTGAAGCAGGCGCGCGTGCCTACATCGATAAGATTGAAGCCATGGGCGGCACGCTGAAGGCCATCGAGCGCGGGTTCATCCAGCAGGAGATCCAGAACGCCGCCTACGAGTATCAGCGGGCGGTCGATCACAAGGAAGCCATCGTCGTGGGGGTGAACGCCTTCCATCTCGACGATGAGAAAGCCATCCCGCTGCAACGGATTGACGAGGCGCTGGAGCGCAGCCAGGTGGAGCGCCTGCGTGCCGTGCGCGCCAAACGCGATCAGGCGAAGTGGCAGGCCGCGGTCAAGCAGGTTGAAGACACGGCGCGCGGAACCGGAAACCTGATGCCGGTGATTGTCGAAGCCGTGGAAGCCAACGCCACGGTCGGCGAAATCTCCGACGCCATGCGCCACGTGTACGGCGAGTATCACGAGACAGTGGTGATCTAAGAACCTGGCTTCCTCACGGCAACCGGTGCGCAGCGTCCGCCCTGCATTCAGTGACCACCCCGGCGCGATGCACCTGCTCTCACTTCCGGTGCTGTTTGCCGAATTCCTCTTGCCTTTTGCCTCGCCCAGCATATAATTCCGTTCCGCAGACTCAGATGTGACCCGATAAGGATTGTTTATGGGCCGCATCGAATTTTTGTTCTTGACACACCACGAATTGGGTACTACAAGCAGAGCACTAGCAAATTCCGCTGGCCAAGGGTGTGGTTTGCCTAACGACCAATAAGTGCTTGCGCAAATTTGCCGCTGGCTTTTGGATAAGTGCAGCGACCACGTCGTCGTAGTGGTTCGACAATGTTGCATTCACGGACAAAGCGCCATACGTCGTAAGAGTTTGAGACTTCTATCTCCGAGAGGTGGCAACTATGAAGTGCATCGTTCTGGGATTGATCTTTGTGGTTCTGATTGCGGCATTGGCAGGGGCTCAGACATTTAGAGGCGCCATCAGCGGCGCGGTTACGGACCCCTCAGGCAGCGTCGTCCCCGACGCGAAGGTAACGGCGACCGACGTCGCCACCGGCGTTGAACACAACACCGTAACTACCACCGAAGGCGTGTTCTCGTTCCAGGACATTCCGCTGGGAACCTACAAGGTCACGGTGGCCGCCAAGGGCTTCGCGACCTCCAGCACCGACAACGTCCCGGTCACGGCAGGGAATGTCTATTCGCTGCCTGTCAAGCTTTCCATCGGCACGGGAGCGACTACGGTAGAAGTGTCGGCCGCGGCCATTGCGCTCGACACCACTACCCCGACCCAGACCTTTACCATCGCCGAGCAGGCGGTGCAGGAATTGCCGCTGAATGGGCGCGACTTCTCGCAGATCGTCGGGGCATCGGCGGGCTACGGCGGCTATTCGGTGGGCGGATTCGGCTCGCTCAACGGGACCCGCGCCAACCAGATGAACTGGCAGATCGACGGTACCGACAACAATGACCCGTGGCACAACATCCCTGCGGTGAATCAGGGCGGCGTCTCCGGCATCGCGGGCGTGATCATGCCGATTGACGCCATCGAGGACTATTCTTCGCAGACGCAATCCAACGCGGAAGCCGGACGCAATGCTGGCGGCACGGTGAATGTGGTGGTGAAGAGCGGCACCAATCAGTTCCACGGCGACGCTTACTATTACAACCGCAACGGCTACTACGCTGCCAAATCGCCGTTCTTCATCCCGACCGAGACGAACCCCAAGGCCCCACCGTTGACCAACCAAAACGTCGGCGGCGTGCTTGGAGGGCCAATCATCAAAGACAAACTGTTTTTCTTCATCGGCTATGAATACCAGACGTACAAGTTCGGCCTGACTGGCCTGTCCACGGAGCCTTCGGTGCCCTGGGCGGACCAGGCGGTCAATCTGATGAATTCTTACGGAGTTGCGGTGAACCCGCTCTCCAAGACCCTGCTGACCAACCTCTGGCCCAGTTCCATCGCTGGCCTGCCCGCAACCTTGAACAACTATTTCTCCACCAGCAATGGAACCGGCTACAGCAACAACGGCGTGGCCAAGGCGGACTGGAACATCAACCCCAATAACACGCTGTCGTTCCGCTGGTTTGGCGGACAGGGCAGCCAGACCCAGCCGCCCGGATTCAGCCTGGCTCTGGCGACGGCCAGCTCCAACCTGGGCTACTACTTCGAGACCGCTCCCTTGCACGTACAGAACTACTCCCTGATATGGAACAGGGTGATCACTTCGCAACTGACCAACCAGGTCCTGCTTGGGGTCAGCTCCTTCTATCAGACCTTCCATGACGCCAACAACAGCTTCAATACCAAGGCGCTTGGGCTGTATCTGAGTCCGGACGCAACCATCAATGGACAGCAAATTCTGGGCGCGCCCAACATTCAAATCTCGGGATTCGGGCCGATTGGTATCACTCCCCCGGAAGGCCGCAATGACACGACTGGCCACATCACGGACATTCTGTCCTGGAGCAAGGGCAAGCACCAGCTCCGCATGGGCGGCGAATTCCGCGACGGGCGAGTGGACGAGTTTTACCACCGCCGCGGGCTGGGCACCTTCAACTTTACTGGGGCCCAGGGACCATGGGCTGGTACCTGCGCTTCCAGCGACCCGACCTGCGCTCTGGCTGATTATCTCGCCGGCTATGTGGGCAGTTCATCCATCGCGGTGGGAAATCCAGAGCGCTACGTAACCGTCCATGGTTTTTCCTTCTTCGGGCAGGATACCTGGCGGTTGACCCCGAAATTAACCCTCGACTTGGGCCTGCGTTACGAGTACTTTGGACCGCTCTTTGACAATGCCAAAGACCTGCCAATCTTCATTCCCGGACAAGGCTTCAGGATCCAGGGAGCGGGCCTCAGTTCCATCTTCCCATCGGACAAGTACAACTTCGCTCCTCGCGTCGGCTTCGCGTGGCAGCCCACAGGATCAGGAGACTTGGTATTCCGCGGCGGCTTCGGCGTTTACTACGACCAGATCAACGTTAACCCCTTCCTTGACTTTCGTCCCCCGATTAGTGGGGCCGACGGCATTCAGGACAACCCGGTTGGCTCCAAGCCGGTCGCTAACTACAGCACCAATCTGGCGGGCCAGACGTCCTACACCTGGGAGACCAACCAGCAGATCTTCGCGGGAGTTACAACCTGCCCCACGCTTAACGGTTGCGCCCAAACCTACAACGTCTATTCCGTCAACCAGAATTTCCGCACCCCCTACTTCTACAACTACAGCCTGCAAATGGAGAAGGCCCTGGGCGATGCGGCGGCTCTCCAGTTTGGATACGTCGGCAGCGCCGCCCACAAGTTGAATGTGATGTTGAACATCAACCAGAACGGTTCCTTTAACGCGGCCTATCCCGACGTCGGTTCCATCCTGCAACTCAACAGCAACGGCACCTCCAACTACAATGCCTTGCAGGCCACTCTCAAGCTGCATACCTGGCACGGCCTGAACGGCCAGTTCAACTACACCTGGGCCCACGCCCTGGATGAAGTCACCGAGTACCGCGGCGTGATTCCCATCGACAGCTACAACCTGAGACTGGATTATGGGCCCAGCGACTTCGACACCCGCCAACTTTTCACCGGGTTCTGGACCTACAACGTCCCAGGTTCAAAGACCAGCTCGACAGCCCTTAGGTACCTTTTGAACGGCTGGCAAGTGGGCGGCGGGTTCAACTTCCACACCGGCCAACCCTTTAACTTTCCGGGGACGACTGCCTCCGGCACACAGCGCCCGGGGCTGAACGTGATTGGAGATCCCTTCGCAGGAGTTGTGCACGGCTTCTCAGCGGCTTTGGGAGGCCAGCAATGGGTGAACCCGAACGCCTTCTGTGTGCCAGGACCGGGTTGCCCGGGTACCACAAACCCAGCCGGCAACTTGACTCGTAACAAGTATTATGGTCCCGGCTTTGCGGATGTGGATGTCAGTGTGTTCAAGAACATCCCCATCAAGGAGCGGGTCACCATCCAGTTGCGCGCCGAAATGTTTAACATTTTCAACCGCATCAATCTGGCCAGCGGCGCCGGATCTGTCGGCTCTAATGGCTACGTCAGCGATACCATCGGCGACTTCAACGGCGCACCCGGAATCGGACCCGGAGAGCCCTTCAACATGCAGTTGGTCGGAAAGATCATTTTCTAGCTACCGTACCGACCCTAACCTTCAAGCGCCGCCTCAGAATGAGCGCGGCGCTTTCTTTTCTCTCGTTGCTGGTTGGCGCGGTTCCGGAGTCGCTGTGTCCCGGGTAGTGTAGGCCTTCATGACCGCGTCCCCCGATGATGTTTTAGGATCTGGCGGCGTCAGCCTGTAGTCACACCCTAACGCCATTTGAGTGCGCGGACGCGGCGCTGAAGCGGTTTCCCAATTGGTGTATGCGCGAAGCTCGGGTAGAGCGGCGCTTCAGCGCCGCGTCAACGCCGGTTTTTTATTAGTGGGGCTTTCAACCCGCTGCGGTGCAGCGGGTTGAAAGCCTGA
>Ga0074045_10001523_pt1 | contig 22289 bp, 15 predicted proteins | sample BogForMeECP23OM2_FD_94442 | JGI IMG/M metagenome (GOLD analysis project Ga0074045, IMG submission 94442) | Bog forest soil microbial communities from Calvert Island, British Columbia, Canada - Bog Forest MetaG ECP23OM2 | ecosystem: Environmental > Terrestrial > Soil > Wetlands ... | reverse complement strand
TTCCAGGCTGGCTTGTGGACGTACGCGTGGATCCCCTTGGGATACCTTCCCCAAGAGGCAGGGCGATCGGTCGACGCGGCGGGCGACTGTTTGCGAACTGTTACGGCAGCTTGGGCAGGCATCGTATTTTCGAGCCGATCTAAATTGTGACTTCCGCGATTGCTGCTTCCCTACACGTTGGCCACTTTTCGGCGGCCCTAGCTCATGTGAGTCATGCTCGCGGCGATTACTACCGCCGAAGCCAGCGCCACCGCATAACTAACGCGGTCCCGGATGGCAAGAGTGACCGGATCCTCCCGCAGTTCTCCGCGATGGGCTAAGAGCCAGGTTCGGCTGAGCCAATAGAGAACGATCGGGCAAAGCAAGAACAAGTATTCGGGCGACACATAGAGCACGCGCACTTCCGGGCTGTGCACATAAAGGCTGAGAATGACGACAGCCGAAAAGCTGCTGCCAACGCCAAGCGAGAGCAGTAACTCGCGGTCGTCAACGCGATACCCGCGGCCTGAATTCCCGGAAGCGACGAGATCATTCGCATGCAACAGTTCGGAATAGCGTTTTGCCATCGCCAGGCTCAGAAAGAAAAACAACGAGAACGCGAGAAACCACTGCGACAACGGCGTTGAGGAAATCAGCGCGCCGGCGAGAATGCGGAAACTGTAAAAGCTCGAGAGAACGAAGACATCGAGAAGAGCGATTTTCTTCAGATAGAGCGAATACAGCATCGTCAAGGACGCATATCCCAGCAAAACCAAAGCAACCTGCAAATCGAATAAAAGACCAACACCCAGCGCCGAGCCCAGAAGCGCAAAAGAGGCGCTCAGGCCTTCCGGAATCGAAATTTCACCGGCCGCGAACGGACGCTCTCTTTTCCATGGATGCTGGCGATCGGAATGCAGGTCGAGAAGGTCGTTGAGAATGTAAATCCCCGAAGCGCAGAAGCCGAAAAGCACAAAGCCGGCAACGGTCCGCAGAATGGGTGCAACGGTCAAATGGTGTGAGAGAGCGAGAGGCAGAAACAGCAGCAGGTTCTTTGCCCAGTGGTGACCCCGCAGGGCGTTAACCCAAGTGCGCCATGAAGCCCGGTCGGTGACGATGTTGGCTTTTAGCTCAGTTACCGCCGCGGCCTCCCTGGCGCGAACTGGTGTGCCGACGACGTATGCCGCCCTAGCATATCGCCACACCGCAACGTCGGAGGCCGAGTCGCCCATGTAGTCGAAGCCGCAAACGCCAAAACGTTCGGACAATAACGCGGCCTTTGCCGGTCCTTTGAGGTTCAGTCGGTCGTCGCTTCCGTGGACTTCGTCGAAGAGCCCTAGATGCCGGGACACCGACGCGGCGAGTTCGCAGTTGGCGGCCGTTACAAGGGCAATTCGACGGTTGCGAGCTCTTTCCTCCCGCAGCAGATCGAGAACGGGACCGCGATAGCAGAGACGGGCGGGGTCGAGATGAACGCGGCATGCGAGCTGGTGCTTCACATAAGCGCGCCCTCGCAGGAGCCACACCGGCAACAAAAACAGGGTGATGGGGCGGGCTTTCAGAAGAGCAAGAACGCATTCCCACAGCAGATCACCCCGGATCAGAGTGCCGTCCAGATCTACGCACAATACCGGCGACGCTTCTCGGCCGAGTTGGGTTCCTGCAGAGCCCATGAAAATGATGGTCGCAAACGAAGGTACAAAAGCGGTGAAGAACTGGCGCGCGTAGGTAACCTGGGTAACATGCGTTCCGCCAGCCACGAAGGATAGTATTCAACCGATCTGGAATGGTTTTACCAAGCCGGGCAAGGTTACTAAAGTGTCGACAATGAGCGGAATATATCTCACTCACGGGCTGGAGCGTGGCAGGTGTTAGAGAAGCGGAAACGACGAACATTTGACGGCGCTGGACGCGGGGCTGAGAACGGAATAAGCGCGGGATAGCCTGCGTGATTTCAGGACAGGGTAATGGAGCACAAACATATAGATCACGAGGCGACTACATGGGGTCTGCTGGCAAAGCACTATTGCCATCCCGCAATGTTGCTAACGACTATAGCCGCGGCGACCGCCGTACTCTACAGCGGCACTCTGCTGTTTGAATTCGTGTGGGACGACAAGGCGCAAATCGTCGATAACCCGATCATTCGTTCGTTTGGACAGCTGCATAAGGTCTTCATCAGCGACCTTTGGTATCATACCGGCCGGTTTCAGCTGTATTACCGCCCACTGTTTGTAGTGTGGTCGATGCTGAACTACGCGCTGGTTGGCCTGCGCCCTTGGGGATGGCATCTGGGGGCAGTCGTGATGCACGTGGCGGCTGTGATGGCAGTGTTCTGGCTCGTGCGAAAACTCGGGGTGGAGTATTGGACGGCTGCGTTGGCCACTGTTATCTTCGCCTTGCACCCGATTCACATTGAGTGCGTCGCGTGGATCTCCGCCGTTGCTGATAGCATGGCCACGTTGTTTGTGGCGGTGTCGTTCGTGGCTTTTCTCAACGCCCGCGACCCCGGATCCAAGCATGCCCTCCCGTGGCGCATCGCCTCGCTCGTTCTTTTCGCTTGCGCGCTGCTCACCAAAGAGATCGCCCTTGGTGTTTGGCTGCTGGTTGGCGCCTACGAATTGCTTTACCCCACAGCGCCAACGTCGGGATACTTTCAGAGAGTTCGGAACGCAGTCGTAAGTGCACTGCCTTTTGCCGCCGTTGCGATCGCCTACTTGCTGCTTCGCAAAGTTGCGCTGACTGCGGTAACGGGTAAGTTCGACCCCTATCACACGGTTGCCGACATTCTGTTGATGCTGCCCTATGTGCTGACCTTCTACCTGCGGCAGCTCACATTGCCAATCGGGCTGACTGGCCTGTATTACACCCCGTACGCTACCGTCCAGCACGCGGGCGGATTTCTTGTGCCTGCCTTGGTGCTGGTCACTGTGGCCGGGCTGCTTCTGTTCTGGTCGCGCCGGAAGAATGACTTGCTAGTAGTCTTCGCTGCGCTTTGGATGATCATCGGTCTTGCCCCGGCGCTATATTTGCGGAGTTTCGGCGACGGGGACTTTGTGCGGGATCGTTACATCTACCTCGGTTCCATCGGATTTGCGATTCTGCTGGCAAAAGCGATCCGATTGCTCCCGTCGACGAAGGGCTGGAGCGCGGCGGCCGTGCAGGGAACCGCAGTAGTTGCTCTTGTGTTGGGTTATGTCGGCATGTCTGTAGCACAACAGGGGCAGTGGGATTCGGATCTTCTCATTTATGCGCGCGGGCATCAGCTCTATCCTGGAAACCCGTACACGGCGGCGGGTTTGGCGCGAGAGTACAGCCGGCTTGGCGCATCTGAGAAGGCGATCGAACTGGCTGAGTCAGCGGTGCGCGAGCATCCAGAATATGGCTATGCATTACTTGCACTAGCCGAGACCTACATTGAAGCTGGACGATTTGACGCTGGGCGGGTGATGTTGCAGAAAGCGCTGCTGATGAGTCCGGATTATGCGAAGTCCGAGAGGGGTATGGCTTCGGACGCCGGGTTGTACGCGCGCATGGGAGATTTCCAGCAGGCGTTCACATTGTGCAATCAGATTCTGGCAAAGGAGCCAAATCTCTATTCGGCCCTCTATAACTGCGGAAACATTTATTTGATGGGTGGGCTGTACGCGGAGGCGGAGCCCTTGCTCTCGCACGCGATTAAAGTGGCTCCGGAGCAGGCAGCACCAAAGCACTACTTGGGAAGGGCCTTGCTGCAGGACGGTAAGAACCGCGAGGCACAGACTTACTTGGCGGCAGCGGTTGCGATGGATCCGGGCGTTTATGACTATCACTACTGGCTCGGGCTATCACTGGAAAAGAGTGGAGACACCAGCGCTGCACGGGAAGAATACAGGCGGGCATTACAACTTAACGAAGAGAGCGTGGAGGCCAAACTCCATCTCGCCGCTTTGGAGGCAAAATGACCAGAGTTGAGTTGGACCAAGGATTGCCGCCGGTCGAGGTGCGTATTCGCAGGGGGGACTCGAATGAGCCGACCATTGAGCCGTTTGTATCCGAGAACGGCGGGAAAGCGACAGTCGCAAAATGGTGGATTGCCAGCGGCCTCTTTCTCTTCGTTCTTGCCTGTTATGTGCTAACCAGTCCCGGGCGAATCGACATCATCGATGGGCAAATCCGATTTGACGTCGCCTATAACTGGTTGAGGCTCGGACATCCGGTGGTCCGCGATCCGTGGGTCGGGATGATTTTGGGTGTAACGGGGAAAAATGGAGCTGTTTATTCGTTCTATGGCGCGCCAGCTTCGGTTCTATCCATGCCGCTGCTTTGGCTTGGTATGCAGTTCAGTCCTCAGAATGTCGCGCTAAGCCATTTTCTGTTTTCTCTCACTTCGCCCTTTCTCGGCGCCATGCTGGCAGCGGTCTTGTTTCTTTTCTATCGTGAGATGGGCATTTCGCAGCGGCATGCGTTGGGGTGGACGCTGGTGAGCAGCTTCGCAACCATGGTTTGGCCGTTGTCCTGCACCACTTTCGATAACGCGCAGCATGCATTGTTTGCGCTTACCGCCATGTACCTGGGATTCGCGAGTTTCCGCCGCGACTCGAAGAAACTGGCACTGGCAGCCGGCCTGATGGCGGGCATTCTTGTGCTCTACCAGGAATACTTTCTTCTCACGATTCCGGCCCTGGCGGTATCCACAGTCGATTGGTCCGGGCTGATGGGGAGGTTTCGGAATGAATTGCGAAGCGCGGCCAGAGCCGGTTCCACGAGTTGGGTTTGGTCAGTTATTGCTGGGCTCCGCATTCCGCTTGAACTGATTCGGACAGCTTTTCGCGAGCGCGGGGAAGCGCGCTCGTCATGGATGAGATACCTCTGGTTCTTGGGCGGTGTCTCAGCCGGAGTGCTTGTTTCTTTTGCCTACAATGATTTGCGCTTCGGATCGTTCTTGGATAACGGCAAAATGCACGCGCTCTCGCAGCGGCATCCGGTATGGGGAAACCCGATTTCCGGATTGCCCACGCTGCTGGTCAGTCCAGGAAAGAGCATCTTTCTCTACAGTCCACCTTTGATTCTCTGCATCTTGGGAATACGGCTTTTGTGGCGCCGCCTACCGCAAGTGGCCATCGCCATTGTGGGCACAAGCGCCACGTTAATCCTGTTCATGTCGTTTTATGCGGGACTGGGCGGAGACTTCTGCTGGGGGCCTCGCTACCTCACCGTTCTTGTGCCACTGTGGGCCGTGGTCTTTCCGTTTGTTCCCATTGGAAGGGCTCGTCGCGATTTTGTTTTCGCGGTCATAGCCCTTGGTTTGCTGGTGCAAACTATGGCGGTATTGGTAGAGCCGCAGCGATTCTTCTTCGAGCACGGACTGGACGACCTGTTTTGGGCGGAAGATCAATGGACATATTTCAAACGCAGCGCACTCCTGGCGCGAGTGAGCGAGCTATCGTCCCTATCCGAAGGTCCACCGCCAACGGCGCACTTCCTTACATCAGCCCCGCGGTCAGAATGGTTCACCTATGCGATATTGGGAACGCCGCCGGATGTGCCGCGCGCCATGTCGCCGGTTTGGATGCGCAAGTTCAAAATCTTCTATCTGCCCCGCCCGTGGCCTTTAGCCATGACTTGGATTCGCCCGGCACAGCGGCCAATCAATTTAGGGTTATGGCTGTGGAGTCTATTCAGCGTAGCCTTGATGGGATCTGGGCTCATTTATCGCGGGTTCGCAGCAGGACACAAGTCAGCAATCGAAGCCGACCGAAGGTCTTCTTAAATTGCGTATTGAGGCGCAAGAGTAGATGTGTGTACGCCTGCTTTGTCACTTTGTTGATGGGGTCGTGCTTGAGATACCAACCGCGTCTGGCCGAGCGAAGACGTAAACCGGCTCTTGAAACGGATACATTCTAAACATTCGTATGAATCTGTACTCGCGAGCCAACGTTTCCACTGCAGCGACCAAATCCCGTTGGCCGCTGGGCTTGCCGTTGCGCCAGTAGGCTTCGTCCGCGCGCAGCAGTTGGTCTAACTTCGGACTATAAATCAGCACGGCTGGCCGCACGCGCAGGAGTCTCTGAGCTTCCTCGCGCGCGAACGAATCCGGAGCAACATCAATATTGTGCGATGCTGAAAACGTAGCAGGCATTCTCTCCGTTGCGCCGTAGAAAAAACCGAGCTCGGGATATATGAAGATCGTGTCTTGTGGGGTGGAGTGCTCCCTGATAATGCGAATGGTCGAATCCACAAAATCGACTGTGTTGGGAGGGAGAAAGAATCCGCGCAACTCTGGCAACGAAGACTTCATGCTGGCAGTCTTCACCGGGGGCTCATACCAACCATCAAAACCGAACGGCGTACCTTCCTTGAACAAGGCTGTACAGAATATCTGGGCTCCGCAAACTGCGTAGACAACCCATCGTCGCCACCCTTCGAGGCCATTCAACAGTACCGCCACAATCAGTCCAAGCCCAGGTACGATCATGGCTTCGAACGCAGGCCAGGAGAGCGAAGTCATGAAAGCAACGATGAAAGCGATGGTGGCAAACAGCGCAAACTGTGATTGCCGCCTCGATAACCTTCCGGCCAGGAATTGCCACACGTAGTAAACGACCGATAGGCCACTTCCTATCAGCGAAATGTAGATCGCTGGTTTCGCAGGGATATCCTGCAGCAAGACGTAGCCCGCTGGTAGATTCAAATGCAACACGAATCCGACCATCCGCCATGTCGTCAGGGTAGAGGCTCCGATTGCGCCCAGCCCTAACAAAAATACCGGCAGGATTCCCTTCAGGGAATCCGCAGCTGAATCGATTTGGGCTGCATTTTCGGATTTGGGCAAAACTCTCCAAAAGATTATCAACACAACCAGCGCTATCAACACCGCCCACCAGAGGCCGACCATGACGGTGAACGAACGCGCCGCAAAATCACCAGGGTGAGATGCTTTGGCGGCCGGCCCGGTAACAAATGCCTGAATGATGAAGGCGTGAAGGATGCCAGCGTGAGACATCCAGCCAACCAATGCGCCCGCGCCAGTCAACCAGCCTGCGGCGAAGCCCGACAAGAATCTGACTGCTTTATGAACCCCCTCCAGCCTTATCAGGCACAGACCCACCGCCGCCGGAATTGCCAGCGTTACACCTAGGCCAATGGTCTGCTTTGTTGCGAGGCACAGGAGCGCGAACAGTCCGGTCAAACTTCCGATTGCCAACAGAGACTGCTTCGTTCGTCCTGCATTAAGGGCATAGCTCGCCGCATAGCCGCTGGCAACCGCGACCAAAATCGTGAAGTGGTTATAGGAACTGACAGGATCTGCAAAGTCACCGGTCGAAAGGACAATCGTAGTGAGAGCGGCTAATGCCGCATCTTTGGCCCGGAACAAACGGGCGAGCCAGCCGTATAACAGAAGGGAAAGGAGCACACGCTCGAAGACGGCGAAGCCCCGCAGCATAATCGGCATCTTTCCGAAAATAGCCAGCACCGCCGCACAGCGCATTGTAAATAAGGGCGGTACCGCATCGTAGAAATCTCGATATGGCAGAATTCCCTTTAACAGGAATACCCCGCTGGAAAAACCCCCGTCCCCTGACCTCAGGCCCAGAAAGCGATTCCAGAAGAGCAGGAAGAAGCACAGTGTTATTAGAGCGGTAACCAGCGCGCCGGCCGTCACCGCTTTCCACTTCGGCGCGGACGAATAATCCGTATCTTTTCTCGGACACACAGCTTCGGTTTCCGGTTCGGCCAATTCGATAACGCCGCTCATGATGATTCTTTCTCAGACCTGGCAACAACCGCAGCATAACTTGCGCCTTCGGTTATTACGTCGAACGGGATAGCCGGCACTTGGGTTGTTCAGCGAAGTTCTTAGTCTTATCTGGACATTGGGGCACCAGTTCATTTATTACACATGCGAGCCAGGAAGGCAGGATTACTGAAGTCATCCGCTGGGGCCGACGAGCAGACCTCCAGCGAGGGGTTATCTGTTTGCAGGAATCTTCGGCGGGACAGGAATGCAACTTAGCCCACCAGGGGCGCGGCTACCCGCTTCGGGAAGATGTCTCCAACGCGCCGGATCTCGGCGCCAACGGCTTTCAGCTTCTCTTCAATGTTTTCGTAGCCGCGATCAATGTGATAGACGCGGTCAATAATCGTTTCGCCATCGGCCACCAGGGCGGCCAGCACCAGCGACGCCGACGCCCGCAGATCGGATGCGAGCACCGCCGCGGCGCTCAGCGGCGTTTTTCCACGCACGATGGCGCGGCGTCCTTCGATCTTTACGTTGGCGCCCATGCGTACCAGTTCTTGCGCATGCATGAAGCGGTTTTCAAAAATATTCTCGACCACGATCGAAGTGCCCTCTGCCTGTGTCGCCAGCGCCATGTATTGCGCCTGCATATCGGTTGGAAAGCCCGGATACTCCTCGGTGTTCATGTCTGCCGCCTTCAGGGGATGATCGCCCATCACGCGCACCGAATCAGGCTTCACGGCCGTCCTCACACCGGTCTCGGCGAGTTTTTGCAAGACGGCAGTCAGGTGGTGGGGATCGCAGCCGGTGACATTCAGGTCTCCACCGGTCAACGCGCTGGCGACGATGAAAGTGCCGGCCTCAATGCGGTCTGGAATGATGCGATGCCGCGCTCCGTGCAGCTTGCTGACGCCCTTGACTGAAATCGTCGGTGTTCCCGCGCCCTCAATCTTAGCGCCCATTGCGTTCAGCAATGCGGCCAAGTCGGCAACTTCAGGCTCGCGGGCGCAATTCTGCATCACGGTTTCACCGTCGGCGAGCGCCGCCGCCATCAGCAGATCTTCGGTCCCGGTAACAGTGATCTTGTCGAAAACAATCTCAGCGCCTTTGAGGCGATCGGCTGTTGCTTCGATGTATCCGTGCTCCTGCGTGATTTTCGCGCCCAGCCGCTCCAGCCCTTTGATGTGCAGATCGATCGGGCGCGCTCCGATGGCGCAGCCGCCGGGGAGCGAAACCCGAGCACGTCCGCAGCGCGCCACCAGGGGCCCAAGCACGAGTGTCGAAGCGCGCATGGTTTTAACTAGTTCGTAGGAAGCCTCGGGCGTCGCCAGATTCCTGGTGCAGATCGTGGTGCGATGCTGCGCGCGTCCATAGCCGAGTTCGACCTCTGCGCCCATGGCGGCCAGCAGCTTGCGCGTAGTTTCAATGTCCCGTACGTGCGGGATATTCTCCAGAATGACCGGCTCTTCAGTGAGCAGGGCCGCTGCCATGCACGGCAGCGCAGCGTTCTTGGCGCCACTGACGCGGACGGTGCCAAGCAGGGGATTGCCGCCGCGGATTACGAGTTTGTCCATTGATGAATTCCTGAGTTGCTGACTTCATTCTATCGGGGAACGACAATGCTGAGGCGGATGGAATCCTGGGGATGAGTTCCGTTTGTAACGACGGTGTGGGGATTGAGAAAAGTACGACTCACCGGCCAGACCGGACCGGTGGCTGAGCGGCTGTGACCATCGTGATGGCCTTCCTGACATGCCCCTGAGCTTGTTTCAAGGCGGCAACCGCGCGGCCGCGCGTGACTCCAGCCCTTGCCATCACCAGAGCGACCGGCACGCTATTGTGCGCCGACCGCAGAAGCCTGCGAGCATCCGCTCGTCCAATCCCGGCATTCTCCTCCAGAATGCCGATGCCGCGCTCGGCCAGTTTCTCGTTCTTCAAATGCAAATTGACCATCCGATTGCCATAGACATATCCCAGCCGCGTCATGGCGCCGGTCGTCAGAATATTCAGAATCATCTTCTGCGCGGTCCCGGCTTTCATGCGCGTCGAACCCGCGACCACTTCCGCTCCAACATCAGCCACAATGCCGACGTGCGCCGCCTTCTGCAGCGGCGAGTTGTGATTACACACAACGGCAACGGTCTTCGCGCCCTGCGAGCGCGCATATTCAATGGCAGCAATTGTGAACGGAGTCCGCCCGCTCGCGGCTACCCCGACCACCACGTCGTTCTTGCGCGGCTTCTTCTTCGCGATCGCCTGCCTGCCCAGCTTGCGCGAATCTTCGCTCGCTTCACTAGCTTCCACCAACGCCTTCGGACCGCCCGCAATAATGAACTGCACCATCTTTGGGTCGGTGTCGAACGTGGGCGGACATTCCGCGGCATCGAGCGCGGCGATGCGTCCGCTGGTGCCGGTGCCCACATAAATCAAGCGTCCGCCTTTGGCGAGCGCGGCCGCAATCCATTCGATCACCTGCGCGATCTGCGGCAAGGCTCGCCGGACAGCCCCGGCAACCTTGGCATCTTGGGTGTTGATGATGCGCGCGATCTCCAGCGACGAGCGGCAGTCGAGATCGGCCGAGGCTGCGTTCAACTGCTCCGTCTCCAGGATGCGGAGGTTGATGCTCTTCGCTTTGGACGTTACAGCTTTGCGCGTCACGCCTGCTCCTCCGCTTGCAGCGCCTCGACCACGGAATCGTGAAATGCCGGCCGGACTTGTTTGATGGCCTGGTTCTTGCAATCAGGCCAGGTACGGTTTGTGAGCAAGGTGATCGAAAGCTGGCGTTCTGGATCGATCCACAGCGAAGTTCCGGTGTAGCCGAGGTGCCCGAACGAGCGCGTAGAAAAATACCTGCCCGATTGCGACGGCGCTGAGCGGGTGTCCCACCCCAGCGCGCGCGACGTGCCCTCCGGCGTCGCTTGGCGGCGGGTGAAAAGCTGAACCGTCTCCGCGCGCAGGATCGGATACCCGCCGTTGATCATGGCGTGGGCAAAACGAGCCATGTCACCAGCACTCGAGAACAATCCAGCATGTCCTGCCACCCCGCCAAGCACGCTGGCGTTCTCGTCTTGCACTTCGCCCTGGATGATGCGCTTCCGGAATGTATGGTCATCGTCGATGGGCGGAATGCTCTCGCGCAGCACCTTTGCCGGCTTGAACGTCGTGTGCAACATGGCGAGAGGGCCAAACACTTCGCGCTGGCAAAAGGCATCGAGCGCTTCGTCCGCCAACCGCTCGAGCGCGACGCCAAGGATGATGAACCCGATGTCGCTATATACGGCGCGCGTGCCGGGGTCGGCAATGAGTGCCGTCGCAGAGGCGGCGCGCAGCAACTCGTCGCGAGTCCGGGCGCGCAGAAAGAGCTTCTCATACGCAGGCAGCCCAGAGCTGTGCGCCAGCAGCATGCGCAGTGTGACCTGGCCGCGCATCGCATCGCCGGAGGCAAACTCGGGCACAACGGCCGCTACTGGAGCTTCTAGATCGAGCACCCCGCGCTCGTAGAGAATCATCGCCATCGCCGTTGTGGCGACGACCTTCGTGACCGAGGCGAGGTCAAGCAAACTGTCTGCTTCGAATCGAGGGGAAGACGGTTCATACGTAAATCGGCCCAGAGCCTTGTGGGCGACGAGTTCTCCGCGGTACGTGACGGCGAGTGAACAGCCAGGGAAGGTGCGTGCTTCGATGGCCTGAGCAAGAATGGCGAAAGCGCCGCGGAAACGGCCATCCTGCGCGGTCGCGTTGCGCACCAGGAAAGAGAAACCGGCTGACGAGTTTGAGGCCGAAGTCAAGAGCAAGCCCAGTGTAGCGCGGACACTGCTGTCCGCGCAGGCCGCCGTTTCACCAGAGTGTTGCGTTCCCAGATGCCGCCTAAAGAGCAGCAGAGTTATCAGGAAGGCCCATGTTGCTTGAGTGTGGTCTCTCAGGTCGTGTAGAGTCAGAGCAACCGTGAAATTCAGGCGTGCAACTCTATTCCTCGTTCTCTGCAACGCCATCGCTTTCGCTCAGCAGTCTCTCGACTCCCGCCTCTCCGTCCTCGATCCCATCGTCAACGATGCCATCGCCGAGCAGCAGATTCCGGGCGCGGTCCTCATCGTCGGGCACAACGGCCAAGTCGTCTACCGCAAAGCATACGGGAGCCGCGCCATCGTTCCGCGGCGCGAGCCCATGACGATTGAGACGATCTTCGACTGTGCTTCGCTCACGAAACCAGTCGCGACCACCACGGCCCTCATGCAGCTTTGGGAGCAGGGCAAGTTTCGCATGGCCGATCCGGTCGCCAGGTACCTCCCCGAATTTGCGCGGAACGGCAAACAGGACATCACCATCCGCCAGTTGCTGGTGCACTACTCCGGGCTGCCTGAGGACCTCGATCTGGCAAAGAAATGGGAAGGCAAGGAAACCGCGTATCGCATGGCGTTTGAGATGGCGCCGGATCGCCTTCCGGGCGCGGCGTTCGTCTATAGCGACGTCAACTTTATCGTGCTTGGGGCGCTGGTCGAGAAGTTGTCGGGCGAGTCGCTCGGCGAATACGCGGCGCGGCATGTATTTGCTCCTCTGGATATGAAGGAGACGCGCTTCCTGCCACCGGCTTCGTGGTTGCCGCGCATAGCGCCGACGGAAGACGAGAACCATCGCCCGCTGCATGGCGTCGTTCACGATCCCACGGCACGCCGCATGGGCGGCGTGGCGGGGCATGCCGGCATGTTTTCGACGGCCGACAATCTGGCAATCTTTGCTCAGGCGCTGCTCGATGGCGGGCGAGGCGTCCTCACTTCAGCCACCATTGCCAAGATGACGGCGCCGCAGCAGCCGCCGACCAGCACATCTCTGCGCGGTTTCGGCTGGGACATCGATTCTCAATGGTCGACCAACCGCGGAGAGCTATTGCCGGTAGGCAGTTTCGGCCACACCGGATTCACCGGCACTTCGCTCTGGATCGATCCGGCGACCAAGACTTATATCGTGCTGATGACCAATGCAGTCCACATGAATGCGATTCCGGGCCACGAGAAGGGAAGCGCCGTTTCGCTGCGGACGAGAGTAGCAACCGCCGTCGCAGCAGCTCTGGCGCTCGATCCTGCGGAAGCAGAAAAAATGCGCATTGCCTCCATCACCGGATACAACGAAATGCAGAGCGCCGCGCGCAAGGTGTCCATCCGCAATGGCACGGTGAAAACGGGGATCGATGTGCTTGAGGATTCCCACTTCGCCGCGTTGCATCCGGCCAAAGGAGGCAGCCCGCGCAGCATCGGCTTGTTGACCAACCAGACTGGGATCGATGCGGACGGCCGCCGCACCATCGATCTGCTTGCAAAAGTCCCGGGCATTTCGCTCGACGCCATTTTCAGCCCGGAACATGGCGTGACCGGCGCCTTCGATAGCACGAATATCGGAAACATGAAAGATGCTGCTACGGGGGTTGCCGTTTACAACGTATACGGCGCAAGCGACGCAGCACGTCGCCCGCCCCTGGACATTCTGAAGCGCCTCGATGCGGTCGTGATCGATCTCGCCGATGCCGGCGCACGCTTCTACACCTACGAAACCACCGTCGGATATTTTCTTGAGGCGGCTGCCAAAGCCGACATTGATGTCGTCGTGCTAGACCGCCCCGATCCAGTGGCGGGCTCGTTCGCGCAAGGTCCAGTTTCCGACGAGGGCCACGAAAGTTTCACCAACTATTTTGCCGAGCCACCCCGGCAAGGCATGACGATGGGCGAACTTGCCCGAATGTTTAATGCCGAGCGCCACATCGGCGCGCGCCTCGAAATAGTTGCGATGGAGGGTTGGCAGCGCGGAGATTGGTTTGATTCGACCGGCCTACCCTGGGTCAATCCTTCCCCCAACCTGCGCAGCCTGAACGAGGCAACGCTGTATACAGGAGTCGCGCTGATCGAAGGCACGAATGTCTCCGTCGGCCGTGGAACCGACACGCCCTTTGAAGTCGTCGGTGCGCCCTGGATCAAGGGCAGGGAACTGGCCGCTTACCTTAATGCGCGCGCGATTCCGAGCGTTCGCTTCGTTCCCATTGTCTTTACTCCCTCCTCTGGCACCGCGTCGGGCGAACGATGCGAGGGCGTGAACCTCATCGCCTTGGACCGCAATACCCTGGACGCGCCAGAACTCGGGATCGAGTTGGCGTCGGCGTTGCACAAGCTGTATCCGGCCGATTTCAAGATCGAGCGCATGCAGGACTTGCTTGTGAATCAGGTAGTCTTGGGTGCCTTGATGGCGGGCGAAGATCCAAGGCGCATTGCAGAGGAGTGGGAGGAGGCCCTGCAGCGGTTCATTGAAATCCGGAAGAAGTACCTCCTCTACTAGCGCCGTAGTCGCATGATTTGTAATCACGGAGAGGTGCCCTCGCGACTGCCAGCCCGAACGACGCGTGACCCAAGCGGCGTGCTCAGCTACAATTTTTTGTCATGCCTGAGCCGCGTTCCGATCTCAGCCCGTTTTGCCGTTGCTCCGGCCCTAATTGTGGCGTGCTGAAAGGCGCGAGTGACCGCTGGTGGGTCATGTGGAGTTCGTTCGACGACTACAAGGTTCCCGTGATGCATCTCGCGCCCTGGGACGAAAAGCTGGCTGCTTTGGAAGGCGTTCTTCATGTCTGTGGGGAAGGATGCGCTGGGAAGTTGCAGTCACAGTTCATGGATAACGTGCTGGCGAGCCAGAAAGAGCGAAAGTAATCGTTAGGTCGCTGGGCAAGATTGGCCAGCTAACTGTTTCGGCAGTCTCAGCATCTGAGATCGCAAGCAATATTTCTAGTGATTTTGGAAGGTAGGCTTTCAATGAAGATCCCTCTCGCTTCCGTATTGGTGATCGTGTTCGCGGGTGTAGCGTTGGCACAGTCCACTCTTGCGCCAGACCCGGCGGCGCCTTCCCTGGAGTCGGAGAGGCCCAAACTGACGATTCCAGCCGGAACGAAAGTTCCGCTTTCGCTGAAGCAGGCAATCTCAACCAAGGCGGCCAAAGAGGGCGACCCGGTGTATGCCGAAACCGCGTTTCCCTTCGTTGCCAATGACCGCATCATCATTCCCACTGGCACCTATATTCAGGGAAAGATCACGCGCGTGGAGCGGGGCGGGCGCGTCAAGGGGCGCGCGCAACTTCTGATTCACTTTACCTCGATGATTTATCCCAATGGCTACACGGTGCTGCTGGGGGGCTCGGTCGAGAATGCGCCAGGCGCCGACAAGACGTCGATGAAGGATTCGGAAGGAACCATTCGGCAGGATAGCGACGCCGGCCGCAAGGCGAAGGATGCCGCCGAAGCCGCCACGACGGGAACTCTAATTGGCGCGATTAGCGCCGGCGCCAAGGGAGCGGGCATTGGCGCGGGAATCGGCGGGGTCGCAGGCATCGCGATCGCGCTGCTTACGCGCAACACCGATGTCCGGCTCGATGCCGGAACCTCGATCGAAATGGAAATCCAGCGCGAAGTGACTCTGGATGCAAGCCGCATTCCGGTGGAGACCCGCCAAAACAAAGCGGAACGTTAAGCTGCGCTCAAGCACAGCAACTGCGCGCTGCAGCGTTCGCTCAGGTTCCCCGCCGCGCCCCTACTTCAAGGTGAACATCGCGTTCACGTGCGCCGTCACGGTCACGTTCTGCGGACTGAACTCCTCGGTGGGAGCTGGGGCCTGCACCACCGCCATGGCTCGGGCGCGGGGCATGGGCGCCATCACGCGGATGTTCTCAAATGTATCCACCGATGCATAGGAAAGTTCGCCTAGCGTCCGTCCGCTGGCATTGGCCAGCGACTGCGCCGACGCCCTTGCCCGCCGGTAGGCGTCCGCCACCGCTTTGCTTTTGGCTTCTTCGGTCGAGTCAAGCGTGTAGCTCAGCGACTGGCTGTCGCCCACGCTGGCATCGGCCAGTTGCTGCGTGACGGGGCCAATCTTGGAAAAGTCCTTCAGTTTCACGCTGACGCTGGTTGTCACCTGGTAGCCAATGATTCTGTGCTTTACATCTTTCCAGTTGTATTGCGGGTTCAACGAAAAGAAACCGACCTCGGCCGACTTGGGATCGATGCCGTTGGCGCGCATGACCTGCCGCGTGGTTTCAGCCTGCTTTGATGCGAGATCATAGGCATCTTTGGCAGTATCGCCTTGCGCCGAGATGTTGAACTGAATCAGTGCGGTGTCGGGCGCAGTTTCGAATTTTCCATCTGCCCCAACGTAAATTGTGTTGGGCAGGGCCGTTACCGTCGGGGCTTGGGCGTGCAGAGCAGCACACAGAACGAGACCACTGCACAAAGTCAGAATGGAGGATTTCATGAGATCTCTCCTCAATCGCGAACTCAGAATTTCTATCTCTTATACACCTCTTCAAAGGAACGCAGGGAATCGCGAATATTGCGCATAGTAGTGACAATTTGAATCTTACCGGCAGGATTCAAACGAATGGCTGAGTGACGGGAGGGGAAAGCGAAGCGAAAATCCTGGTGTCACCAAGTCCTTCTCATTCCAGAGCACCACTGGCGGCTGTCTTGGGGACCGGTGGAACCGGCTTCGACGACACATCGTTTGCCGCGTTCACGCTCTCCCGCAGGTCCATCCAAAAGCTGGCGGGCATTTCGAGAAACACTTCGACAATCGCGGGGTCGAACTGGCTTCCGGAGCAGCGACGAATTTCCTTCTGGGCCGCCTCAAAGGTTTGCGCGGGCCGGTACACGCGGTCCGAAGTCATGGCATCGAGCGTGTCTGCGATCGAGAAGATGCGCGCCCCGAGCGGAATCTGATCGCCTTTGAGTTGCCGCGGATAGCCGGTTCCGTCGTAGCACTCCTGATGAGCGTAAACGATCTCAGAGGGCTTGGCCAGAAACGGAATCTTGCTCAAAATCTTATAACCAGAATAGGCATGCTCGCGCATGATATCTGTTTCCGTGGCGGTCAACTTACCCGGCTTCTTCAGGATTTCGTCGGGGATTGCCAGCTTGCCGATGTCGTGCAGAAACGCGCCGCGGGCGATAGTATCAGTTTCATCTTTGGACAATCCCATTTTGTGCGCGATAGCGATCGCAAAAGCGGTGACCCGGCGGGTGTGTCCCAAGGTCTCAGCATCTTTGAGCTCAAGCGTATCGCCGAAGGCTTCGAGCGTGATGTCATAGGACCGTTTAAGCTCGTCAAGCGCCCCATTCAGTTGTCGCGTGCGGGCCGCAACCAGCGCTTCGAGATTAGTGCGATAGGCATCGTTTTCGCGTTTCAGGCGCCGATGCTCAAGAGCACGACGAACGGTCGCGAGCAGTTGGTCGCGTTCGAAAGGTTTCAGCAGGTAGTCATAGGCGCCATTGCGCAACGCCTGCAGGGCCACGGAAAGGTCATGCACCGCAGTGACCATGACCACGGGCACGTCGGGAAATCGTTCTTTCGACTTTTCCAGCAGGGCGATGCCGTCCATCTCGGCCATCATCAGGTCTGACAAAACGAGGTCGAATTCGCCGCCCGATTCCAGAATCGATAGCGCTTCCGCGCCACTGGCAGCCTGGCGCGATTGGAAATTTGCGCCGCCCAGCATCGAGGACACAATCTCCCGGATCGTTTCCTCGTCATCCACTACGAGAATTCTTTCGTTCGCCATGGCCCTGTTTTGAATGTATCGCTTATCTTAGGCCTTCAGTTCACGTTCCGAAAGTAACCAATTGGACACGGAAATCCGCGGCAGCAGAGACCGGGCATGATATCTAGAAAACTGGGTATTCGTGCGTCTTGTCATGAGTCCTGCCGGGCTATTGCAGAATTCGGTGGGCACGCTTGCCGTCCCCTGGCTGACGGAACGGGAAACCGCCGCCCTCATCCTCGTCGCCGTCAGTTTGCTCTTCTTCCGCGCTTTTTGCGACCGCTATCTGCTGCTGTGGGCAGCGGGTTGGACGGCGTACGGAGCATTCCTGGTATCGCTTCGAACCAATGACCTGCACTCTGCGTCGAAGGCGATGGCCGCAATTACGCACGCGGATTTTGTGCTGGCGGTTGCGCTGCTTGCTTCCGCGGCGCTGATCTCGGCCCAATCGTGGCGGGCTTTGACCGTCCTGAGCGCCGTTTCCTGGGTCGCGCTGGTCTGCGCCGGAATGCAGCCCTTCTACTTCTCCGGGTCCGGCTCAGCCAGCCTCGCGGTGGAAATCGGCTGCCGACTGATTGCGGGCGCCGCGGCTTTCGAACTGCTTCGTTCCCGCCTCGGCCGTATCGGCATCGGGCCATTCCTGTTCGCGGCCGGACTGCTGACCCTGAACTTGAATTGGCCTCCCTTTACAGACCGCATTCCGGTTGAGGCGAATCTATTTGCCGAAATCTTGCTCGGATCCAGCATGTTGCTGGTGGCGCTCGACGACTCGCGCGCCCGCACGCGCCGCATGGCTGTGCTGAACGAACTGGCGGTCACGATCGCTCGCGGACAAAGCCACGGCCCGATCATTCAGGTCGCGCTCGAGAAACTTAAGCACGCGATTGCGGGCAAAGCAGCCTGGTTTCGGATCATGGAGGACGGCCATCTGGTGCCCACGCAGCACGTGGGCGTTTCGCCGGATTTCCTGCGCGCCATCGGCAAGATCGGCATGGATGGCAACCTCGCCCACGCTCTTGAGGAAAAGCGGGCATTGGTTGTTGGCGTTGGTCAAACGCCGGAGACGGTAGACGAGCAATTCCGCAAGTACGGCCTCCAGCATGTCATCCTGGTCCCGGTGTTTGGCAAGAAGTCCGTGATCGGCATGCTGTCGTTCGGTTGCTCAGGATCACGGCGCCACAGCCGCGAGGAGCTTGAATTCCTCGAAACTGCGGCGCAGAAGATGGGGATTGCGGTTGAGAACCTGCGCTTGCTGGAGCAGGTGATTCGGTCCCAGCGGCAGTGGATGAGCACCTTCGATTCGATTCACGACCCGATTCTGGTGCACGACACAGAATTCCGAATCCTGCGGATGAATCAGGCGCTGCTGCTGCGCCTGGAAAAAGCGCCGGCCGACGTTCTGGGCAATTCCTGTGAATCGGTCCTCCCAAGAAACCACTCTTGGAGCGATTGTCCATACTGCGAGCGCGGCTCCGGGCTGACGGAAGGTTCGGACCCTTGTTTCGGCGGCCAGTCCGTCGTGTCCACATCGTCGTACAACGAACAAGGGGGCCAGCAGAAGGGCACCATCCACGTCGTGCACGATTCCACCGACCGCCACGCCGCCGAAGAAAAATACCGCATGCTGTTCGAACAGGCGCAGGAAGGCGTATTTGTGGCCACACTCGACGGCGATCTGCTCGACTGCAATGATGCGTTTGTGACCATGCTCGGGTATGGCAGCCGCGACGAGTTGATGACCCTCGATCTCGGCAGTGTCCTGGGCGCCACCGAGGAAGAACGCGACGCGTTCCGCCAGGAACTCGAGACCCACAACTACGTCCGCAATTTTGAAATGTCTATGCGGCGCAAAGACGCCACGGTCCTGACCGTTGCGCAGAGCAGTTTCGCCACGCGCGGCGCAACCGGGCTCATCGAACGCTACCAGGGTTTCGTTCTCGACATCACCGAAAAAAAACGCTCGGAAGACGAGATGCGGAGGCGAAACCGCGAGCTCAACGCGCTCAATGCGATGGCCGTGATTGCGACGCAATCGTTCGATCTGGACGAGATCCTGAACCTCACATTGCGCCAGGTGATCTCACTTTTTGGCGCGGAAACCGGCTCGGTGTATCTGGCAGCGGAATCGGAAAGAACCTACCGGCGGCGCGCCGGCTGGGGCCCCAGAAGCGAGGCTCGAGCGCGCATGTCCGAAGTCTCGTTCCCCGATGGCCTGGGCGATCTGGTGATGCGCTCGCGTGCCGAAGTAATAACGCACGATTTCCTTCCGCATCTCCCGCCCGCCGTCGTCGAGTTCATCTGTGCCGACCGCTTGCCGTATTGGATTTGGGTCTTGCTCTGGAGCAAGGACAAGCCCATCGGCATTATGGGCATTGCCAGCAAGGAAGACCGGCGCTATTCGACCAACGACGAAAATCTGCTCGTCGCCATCAGCCGCCAGTTGGCCACCTCGATTGAAAAAGTTCAGCTCTACGAAGAAACCTGCCGCGCTTATGAAGACCTGCGCCGCACCCAGGAACAGCTGCTGCAGAGCGAAAAGATGTCGGCCGTCGGCCAGTTGATTTCCGGCGTGGCTCACGAATTAAACAATCCGCTCACCGCCATTCTCGGATATGCGCAACTGCTGGAAGGCGCGAACCTCGATCGCAACTCGGCCGATTACGTCCGCAAGCTCTTCAAACAGGCCCAGCGGACTCATCGTGTGGTCCAGAACCTGCTGTCGTTTGCCCGTCAGCGCAAACCCGAAAAAGTGAATGTGGATTTGCTCAAAGTGCTGGACGAGATCATCGCCTTGCGCGAATACGATCTCAAGGTGAACAACATCGTCCTCGAGCGCGAGATTCCCAAGGACGTTCCCGCAGTGGTGGCTGATCCCCACCAGTTGGAGCAGGTGTTCTTGAACATCATCAACAATGCGCTCGATGCTATGGGGGAGGGAAGCGGCAACGGCGTTCTGAAAATCAGTGTTTTCACAAATGATGGCTTCGTCTGCGTCGAATTCGCCGACAACGGCCCGGGCATCAAGGATGTGAATCGAATTTTCGATCCCTTCTACACCACCAAATCGGTTGGCAAAGGAACCGGCCTGGGCCTGAGCATCTGCTACGGCATCGTCAAAGAACATAACGGTGAAATCGTGGCCCGTAACCGCGATGAGGGGGGCGCAGTGATCGAAGTGCGTCTGCCGGCAAGCGAAAAGGCGACCGTACCTGAGACCGTGTCCGCTCCGCACCGCGAGTCCATTCTCGCTGGCCGCGTGCTGCTGGTGGAGGACGAAGAAGCGGTTCTTGAATTCGAACGCGACGTACTGATCGGCGCCGGAGCCGATGTCACCCCCTCAATGAGCGTAGAAGATACGAGGGATCATCTTCGCAAGGGGTCCTTCGACGTCATGGTCATGAACGGCCGCATGCCCGGTGGCTTCACCGTCCAGGAAATCTATCAGTGGATCGCCGCCAACTGCGCCGGGATGGAGAACACTTTGCTGTTCACTTTCTCCAGCATGGTGGACGCGGAAACTCGCGCGTTCTTGCACGAGCATAACGTGCCCTCGCTAGCCAAACCATTCGAGGTCGCCGACCTCATCTCGCACGTCCGCGCTCTTGCCCACAAGCACGACAAACCAGCTCCCGAGACAGCCGAGCAAAAAGCAAACTCTGCCACCGCCGGCGCCTGAAGTTCTACGTTGGGTTCTGCTTTTGGTTGGCACAGCACTTGAGCGCTACGGTAAGTGCGGCCTTTTTGCCGCCGGCTTTAGCCGCTGAGGGGAAGCGCCGCAAACTCCTACAGCTGCCTTCTCAGCTCGCGCACCATTTCCGCAATCAACTTCTCGTCACGAAGATACCAACGCCAGTGTCCCTCACGTTTCGCCTCCACCAGCTTGGCTTTCACCAGAATGCGCATGTGGTGCGAGATCGTCGGCTGGGCCAGCTTCACGCGCTGCTCAATATCGAAGGCGCACAGACCAGTTTCTTTCGGGATCGAAGCTCCGCCCTTTTCCTTCAGCGCCCGCAAAATGCGGCGGCGCGTAGGATGGGCAATGGCATGCAAAAACCGGTCGAGTTTGGGTCCAACCTCAGCCATGAGAGGAGACATTTGGTAATTCTGCAATTCAGTAATTTCAGAACCCTAGTGCTTGCGATTTTCAGATTACCAAATTACAGATTCCAAAATTACGAAATGCGCTCTACTTTTTCAAAATCGGGTTGTACCCATCTGCGATCAGCCGCGTCCGCATCGCTTCGGCGTCCTTAAACGCCGCGTAAGGCCCGACCTGCACGTGGTAGTACTTGTCGGCGGTAGAGTTGTTGGCCGCAAAAGCCGGATACTGTTTCTTCTTCAGTGCTTCGACCAGAGCATTGGCATCTTCCTCGCGGCTGACCGCGGCCACCTGCACAAAATAACCGCCGGCAGCGGGCGCGGTGCCATTCGCGGAAACCGGGGGGGCGGGTACCGGCGCGGCCGCAGGCGCGCTAGCAGTTGAGGCCGGAGGCTGTGCCTGCGCATCCGGAGCCGCCAGTTCCGTACTAGCGCCGCTAGTTCCAACGGACTTGTAAAAACTGAAATCGGCAGGTTGGGAACCCGGCTTCGCCGCCGCATCTTTCCCAGCCGCAGGTCGCACAACTGACGCCGGAGTCCCGGCGCTGGCGTTTTCCGCGTTGCCCACAGCCGACATCGTCGTCTTTCTCCCCAGCGAAAAGCCGATCGCAAAAAATACCGCGCAGACCAGGACGATGGTGAAGAACAGCACCAGCATCCGGCCCGCGCCGAGTGTGATTTCGGTGTCCTTTGACGAAGTGGGCATGAGCTACGTAGCGCCGGCGACTCGCCTGCTTTAACTCCCCGTGCGGGTCGCTGGTGCAGTCGGCGTCGGCTGCCCGGCGAGCAGTTTCTGAATTCCCGAGAAGAAGTCGACCGGCACAGGGAAAACCACAGTCGTGTTCTTCTCGACCCCAATCTCTGTGAGCGTCTGCAAATAGCGCAACTGCACGCTGACCGGCTCCGTTGCGAGCAGGTGCGCCGCATCCACCAG
>Ga0074045_10001522_pt1 | contig 22295 bp, 21 predicted proteins | sample BogForMeECP23OM2_FD_94442 | JGI IMG/M metagenome (GOLD analysis project Ga0074045, IMG submission 94442) | Bog forest soil microbial communities from Calvert Island, British Columbia, Canada - Bog Forest MetaG ECP23OM2 | ecosystem: Environmental > Terrestrial > Soil > Wetlands ... | reverse complement strand
CAACCAGAGGGCTGACTTTCTGCATAAGCTGTCGCTTTCGTTGGTGATTGCTTATGCATACATAGCTTTTGAACAATTCAATATTCCGGGAATGGTCAGAAACCCGCATTTGGCAAAGTCGATACTGGACGCTGGCTGGGGAACTTTGATTAGATTCGTTGCCTACAAGAGTGTAATGCTCAGAGGTAATGAGATTGAGAGGGTGAACCCTGCGTACAGCAGCCAGGATTGTTCAGAATGCGGCTACAGGGTGCCAAAGACTCTTGCCGACAGAGTGCATATCTGCCCTCAGTGTGGCCTGGTCTTGTGTCGGGACACCAATTCCGCGAGGGTTATTGAGCAAAGGGCTTTTGGTAAGGGACGGCGCAAGCTGGACCTGTTCTCAGTACGAACACAGTAGGGGTGGTATGCTCCGAACTGGTCCCTGATCAAGGGGACAAAACGCCTGTGGAGACAAGGGCCTCTGCCGCACCAGCCTTACGGGGTAAGTCCTGTCGTTGAAGCATGGAAGCCCCGACTGAAGCTTTATCTCAGTCGCGGGTAGTTCACTTTATTGTGTCTTCTCTCCCTTTTTTCTTCGATTTGCTACATGTTCAACAATCTCTCCGCCTCTGTAGAAGAATACGATCTCAACGACGACCTCAAAGCCCTCATCATTGAAGACCATAAAGCGCCTCTTACAACATTTCAAATATGATACAGGGTTGGATCAAAGATAACGTTCAATATTTTTCGCACAATTAAAGTCATAGTGACCTCAACTCTGGTAATGTAATTTGTCCAAACAACAACACCAGAGGAGAAACACCACGACTAAGAGACATTGTACCGCAAAAAAAGTCAAAATTATCCAGATTGACTAAGAAAACGTAAAAGCGCATCTTGGCAAGATCGTAAGGGGAACGGTCGCAAAGAAATATCTGAACCCCGATAATTATATTCTTGTTGTTGCTGACAACGATAAACAGCTGGATTTATCTGATCTTCAGAATGTTGAAGATCTGCCTTAATTCAGCTATAGAGAGTTGGCCGGGTGCTGAAGAAACGTTTATATAACCGTAAGTTATGAGAGAACCGAAAAGCGGGCTCATTACTCTTGTCGGCAATCCTTGATCCCCCATAGACATGGTAATCAGTCCCTTATGTCTATTCCTTAAAGTGAAGAGCAATAGTTTGACCATATCCTCTCTTGTGTTGGCCATTGTCGCTATCTTTACAATATCAGCGCCAAGATCTTTCCCTCTAGAAACTAAGTCATCAAGAAATGTATCGTCAGGGGTGGACTGAAAGTTATGGTAAGAGCCGATGAGAAGCGGTCTGGTACCGGTGATTAACCTGCTCAGCTCTAAAAAAAGACTCGTCGCTTGAAGTTCAACATCGATGAAATCGGACAACGGTACAATGGTCCTATAGAGGCTCAATCTGTCATCAATTTTTTGTTGTCCTCCTTCGCTGATATCTCTTATGGTTCCTATTAAAGGTTTCCCAAATCGGTGTCTGGTGGTGGTAAAAACCGCATCCACATGGTCTGGTAAGAGGACATCAAACATATCAACCCGCAACTCTATAATATCAACGGCATCCAAAGAACTCCCGTCCAGAGTGCTCACATCCTTGTCAGTAAGGACACCGGCAACAAGAGGTACACCCGCCTTGAACTGTGAAAAAAGGTCTGATTCCATTTAGCTTATCCTATGGGTTAACATTATAGTCTGTTAGGGTATTTTAAAACAATGGGTATCAGAACGCCATTAAATACTATGTAAAAGGACTTATCTACCTTAGGTCCAAAGAAATCCAAGGATAGCGAACTATGAAAAAGTATCTCAGGACGTGACAAGAATGGATACATGGAGGTTTATAGATTCCGGAAGCAGCAACGCCGCTTACAATATGGCACTCGATGAGGCCATTTCAGCCTCTGTAAGGAATGGGGATGCCCCTCCAACTCTCAGATTGTATGGGTGGGAAAGCTTGTCTATCAGCCTGGGTTCTTTCCAGAGGATCAGTGACATTGACGAACAATATTGTGCCATTCAGGGTATTGCTGTGGTCAGAAGACCCACGGGTGGAAGGGCCATTCTTCACGGAGATGAGCTTACCTACAGTTTCTGCTCAAAGAATGATGGCTGTTTTTCTGACGGTCTGTTGGACTCCTACCGGCAGTTGAGCAATGCCCTAAGGTCTGCGATGACCTTGCTGGGGTTAGAGGTAGATGTGAAAATGAAGCGTGAATCGGGGAGAACGCTGACAAAGAGCCCGTTGTGCTTTAATTCGGCATCCTTCGGTGAAATAAGTTTTCACAATAAAAAACTGATAGGCTCTGCTCAGAAAAGATGGCCGGAAAGTTTTTTGCAACAGGGTTCAATCCCCTATACTATAGATTACGAGAGAATCACCGCAGTGATTAAACCTTCGAGCAGAACACACTCCAGTGTTCTTCAAGAGTCCATGGTGGGACTGAAAGAATTGCGGACGAGTTTTGATGACGAAGTATTCAAGCAATACATCAGGATGGCCTTTGAAAAAACCTTCTCCGTTAGCCTTGTTGCCGCTAATCCCTCTGCTCAGGAACAGGAGGCTGCGCACCAGTTAAGTCTTCTGAAATATGCGAACCCTCATTGGACCAGGTCTTTTCCGGCGTGACGAAAGACTGACCAGGGAGCGGCTGAGGGAGGCCGGTTTTAAAGAAGTAATAAAATATCGCAGCGAGTGTAATAAGGCCCACATATCCCTGAATGATATACATAATTAGCTGATACGGCAATGATAAGAGCGCCCCTATAATAGGGATCAATGCAAGGGGTGAGCCTATGAGAATTACCAGAAAACCCATAAGTCCATACCCTAGAAACAGAGTCCCGTATAACCCTATCGAAGCTGGTCTTGCATAAAGATACTTCACCGTCTCCGTTAACGTTTCCCATGTCCTTGATTTATGAAATGACATATAGGCCATTCCATAGACGGCAATTGAGAGCGTGGACAGAATTAAGAAAAGACCTAAAGAGAACAGCACTAATGAAAAAAATACCCCAAAAAAAAGGGCTAGGGTCGCTTCTTGAGTTTCCGCGAGCTCAATCACAGTTGATACGCCGCTTCCAATGACACTTAGAATGATTGCAAGTGATATAAAGATAATTCCGATGACTAGTAGGAAGATGAAGAGGTGTAAAAAAAATCGTCTTCCTTCGTGGAGGAAACGACGCATCGTGAATTGCTGTGTTGCATCCTGTATCGTCGTGGCAAGGAGTCCTATGGTTCCCGCCAGGGTAAAAACCCACAGAAGACTGATGGTCGTGAGGTAAAAGATAAAACTCATTATTACCAACACTGCCATGCCGAAATACCTCTTCAACAGTTCAATGGAACCCTGAAAGATACTCACGACATCCTTCAGTCTCAATATCTCCGTGAAATCGAGTCCAAAAAGGATGAATGCGATCGCTATAGGAATGCCGACGACGAGGAAAAAACTTATGAAACTAAAAAGCATGAAGGCAAGTTGAATAAGGACCAACTGCCAGTTTTTATTTACTATGGTTATGCCTTCTTTGATTGATGAGAGATATGACATTGTATCAATTATGAATTGCTTCTATATCCAATGATTGTAATGCCAGCCTTGTCTGCTTCCTTTGTCACCATTTCTCTATTAACTATCATGCTCCTGTGTGCCTCAATGGCCAGAACCCTCGCCTTTACTTTAATCATAGCGTTCAGAGTGGTTTCTCCTACCACAGGCACATCCAGTCTCATATCTTGGTGTGGTCTGCTCACTTTAACTACTACCGCGCCATTTCCTGCCCATTTTCCTCCCCTGAGGATGGCATCATCGGTTCCTTCGATAGCCTCGACGGACATCACTGCCTTTTCTTTTATTACTACTGTCTGTCCAATGTCCAATTTTCCTATTGCCTTCGCTATCATCCATCCGAATTCTATGTCTGTCATCTCATCTTTTGTCGGAGGGCTTTTTGTCAGTATACCTTCCGGGGTGAGGAGATGCGGGCTAAATGTTGCGGTGTCTATCAGATCGATCCCTTCTTTCTCCAATTCTTTTGTGACCGCATTTAAAATCGCATCGTCGGTCCGGTCTTTAAGGGAAAAGAGAAGTTTCATTGTCCTGAGGTCCGGAACCATCTTTGACTTGTAGAGAAGGGATTTAGGTACCTTCCCCGCCATGATCGCCTGTTTTATTTCATAGGATTTTAATGTGTCAATGATATCTCCGAATTTCCCCACATTAATCCATTTTATTGTATCTGCAAGTTGATTTAGTTCAGTGCTTGCCAAATGTTCAAGGGCGACAACAATAACCTTATACCCACGTTCTTTTGCATCCTCTGTAATTATCTGGGGCAGTTTACCCGCACCCGCAATCAACCCTATCTGCATATACCTCTTCTATTTTGCTCAATAAAGGTCACGAGGTGCTGGAGTGCTTCAGTTTCGGGCAGGTCGGACTTTATTTTCCTCAGGGCGTCCTTTAATGTTCTTTTCTCACGAAAGAGTATCTTATATGCCCTTTTAAGAATGTTGATTGTCTCCTCAGAAAAGCCATAACGTTTCAAACCAATGACATTTAGCCCATATAATTTGGCTCTTGCACCAGAAGCCATCGTATACGGCGGGATATCCTGACCTATGCCGCTAAAACCTCCTACCATTGCATAGGCACCTATACGAGTGAACTGGTGGATCGCGACGATGCCACCAATTACTGCAAAATCCTCTACCACGACATGTCCCGCAAGGGTCGCCGCATTTGCCATCACAGTCGAATTGCCTATCTTACAATTGTGCGCAATGTGCACATAGGCCATCAAGAAATTTGAATCTCCTATCTCTGTGAGGCCATCTGCACCCACGGAACCCCTGTGAATAGAGGTATATTCTCTTATGATATTGTTCTTACCTATCTTCAGCCTTGTCTTTTCGTTCTTGTACTTGAGGTCCTGAGGTGGGAGACCAATAGTAGTAAAGGGATAGATCGTGCAATCGTTTCCCACCTCAGTCAGTCCCTCTATTATCACATTGGAGAGAAGCCTCGATCCCTTCTTAACTTTAACGCCTTCGCCAATACAACAAAAAGGACCGACAAACACATCCTCATCGATTTCTGCCCTCTTACTGATTACCGCCGTTTTATGTATCTTTCGTGCCATTCAGAACCCTAAAGCTCTTTGTCAGAGACCATTGCAGTAAACTCTGCTTCTGAGGTCAATTTATCGCCGACAAAGGCATTCCCTGAAAATTTCCATACGCTTCCCCTCATATGCACCACCCGGATTTCAAGTCTTAGCTGATCTCCTGGCAAGACCAGCTTTCTAAATTTAACCTTTTCGATGCTCATAAAATATACTGCTTTACCCATTACGCCTGATCGAAATGCGAGTATGCCCGCCACTTGGGCCATCGCCTCGACGATCAATACGCCAGGCATCACCGGATTATTTGGGAAATGCCCCTGGAAAAAAGGCTCATTGACGGTAACATTCTTAATCCCGACTGCCTTCACCTTTGGCTCTAATTCGACAACCTTGTCAACTAATAAAAAGGGATACCTGTGAGGAAGTAAGGATAAAATCTCTTTAATGTCAATCATCTTCTCTCCCGACAAGCTTATTTCATGAGTCTTTGACTCATTACGCTCATTATGTCTCACATTCCTTATGACCTGATTATCAGTCCTTTTCCAATTGACGCATCTTCAGTTCAAGTTCCTGAACTTTCTTCTTTAATTCAGGAAGTCTGGCATATACTGCCTGTGACTTCAAACAATCCCTGTGGGGCATTGCCACCCACCCGAAGTACACGCCCTGCTTCAACTTTCCCATTACACCAGTCCCTGCCCCAACTATTGTCCCTGCCTCGATAATAGCATGATCCGCAACCCCCACCTGGCCCGCCAAAATAACTCCATCTCCTATTTCCGCGCTGCCAGCTATCCCAACCTGGGCGACCAGTATGACATTCTGACCAATATGAACATTATGCCCAATCTGGACAAGGTTATCTACCTTGGTACCTTTGCCAACAACAGTAGCCCCTGTTGTTGCTCTGTCAATGGTCACATTTGACCCTATCTCCACATCATCCTCAATGCTGACCGTGCCGACCTGAGGAATCTTGTGGTGGATGCCATCCTCAAATACATATCCAAAACCATCCGCACCTATGACCGCGCCTGCGTGGATTATTACCCTGCTCCCGATGGTAATTCCTTCACGAATAGTCACATTCGCGTAAATCAAACATCCCTCACCCACACTGGCCTTCTCGCCAACAAATACCCCGGGATAAATCACGCTATGAGATCCTATGCTGGCCGCTTCAGCAATATATGCAAACGGGTAAATGGTGACATCATCGCCAATCTGAGCCCCCGCTGCAATATAAGCACGCTCGCTTATTCCCTGGAATTCTCTAGAGCTTGAGTGAAAATGGGATAGAAGATTTGCAAAGGCATATTGTGGATTTCGGTGCACAATCTGCGGCATTTCCAAGCCGTCTACAAACTCCTTGACAATCACTGCTGAAGCCCTGGTGCGACGAAGTTCTTTCAACAACTTAGTATCCGATAGGTAAGTGATATCTCCTGAAATTGCCTCCGCAATGCCGGAAACGCCTGTTACTTGAAGTTCTCCGTCACCGATAAGCTTGCCATCTATTAAATCAGCTATATTTTTTAGGTTCATGCCGGTTGTCTTCAGGCTCAAATCCGAGAAGTAGTTCCCATTCTTTGATGAGCAGCTGTTCTATCGTAATTCAGAATCCTCATTCCATTTTTATCATTTTTTTGCTGGGTTAGACTTTGCTTCATTATATCTCTTGATTATCTTATCAGTGAGATCAAGGGGTTTATCAAAATAAAGGACGACCCCTCCGGCATTCTCGAGTATTAATGTATAACCCTCTTCCTGTCCTATCTGAGCAATATGCTCCCGCAAGTCAGTCAGTATGCCCGCTGTCAACTCAGATTCTTTTTTCTTCAGTTCCGCCTGTGAATCAGTACCCATTCTCTGATAATCCCTGACGAGACGCTCCAGCTCTTCTTCCTTTGCCTTTTTTGCCTCCGGTGAGAGTAAGGATGCCTGTTTTTCAAAGTCTGCCTTGAGTTTTTCTATGTTTTTCCCCTTCTCATCCATGGCCAATTGCCTCGATTTTATCAGTGACTCCAGGTCAGCCTTTGCTCTTTTGCCAGTATCTGATTCATTAAGTACTTTGAATAAATCCACCACGCCAACTTTAAAATTGTCTGCAGCCAATACTGCTGAACTCATGCTACAGGCGAGCAGAACCGCTCCCAACAGGCTCACTACAAGAAATTTCTTCATCATCAATCCTCCATGCAGTTAAAGTGATAAGGATGCTGGTCGAGAAACAGAAGATACGTCCTTACTGATCCCCGCGGTTCATCCTTCGTGAGTATTATGTCAAAAGACTGAGCCGAAAGTGAAATCAATCTTGCTCGCTGATTCACCTGGCCTTCTATTGAGATTAAACCCCCATTCAACCCTGATCGGGCCTACAGGGGATATCCATCTTATCCCAGGACCCGCACCATATCGTAAGTTCGTCAATAAACCCTCTGAAGCATCATACCCCTTGCCCGCATCAAAAAAGACCACGCCCTTGAACTTATACTCCGGAATAATCGGGAAGATATATTCAGAATTGAAGATCACTTCTCGCGTGCCACCAATCGGCTGTCCATTGATGTCCAGTGGTCCCGCATAACCAAAATCAAAGCCGCGAACAGTATTGATGCCACCCACATAGAACTGTTCATAAAGAGGAAGTTTCTTGCCAAATATTGCCGTTTCATAGCCTATTGTCCCCTTCAAATGGATGGCAGTCACATCAAAGACTGGGAAATACCAGCCGGATTCCGCAAGACCCTTGATATATCCAGTGTTACCTCCAAACCCAGCAACAGTCACAGACGCGTCATTTCTTGAACCCCTCATTGGGTCTATGTGATTGTCCGTTGAATCCCTCATCAGTGAGAAAGAAAAAGCACTGGTGATGTATGTTCCTCCTTGATCTTTTATCACAGATGATGCAGTATCCAAAACATTGTATACCAGAGCATCCTCAAAATTGTAGGAGATTGTTGCAGTCCAGTATTCCCAGAAGTTTTTCCCAAGGGAAAATTCAGTACCATATCCCTCCCTGTCAAAATCACCATAGTCCCTCGTATTCCTATAAATACTCGCCCCAAAGGTTAATTGTTTATCTAAAAACCACGGGTCCTTGTATGACACTTCATAGTATGAGCTCAATGCGCCAAGCTCTCCGCGTAATTTCAGATACTGGCCGGTACCCCAGAGGTTCCCCTGAGTCACATCCACCATACCAACGATTTTATCAACCGAACTGTATCCCCCGCCAACACTCAAGAATCCTGTTGATTTTTCCTTCACCTTCACATCCACGTCAACAAGCTTTTCTTCCGGCTTTGGCTTCGGTGCAATATCAACGGTTTCAAAGAACTGGAGGTTGGTGAGACGCTCATAGCTCCTCTTAAGCGACGCTGCATTAAAAAGGTCGCCCTCATCCAACCGTATTTCCCTTCGGATCACTTTATCCCTCGTCCTTGTATTTCCTGATATTTCTATCCTACCAATCCTGTATTTATCGCCCTCATTAATCTTGAAAACTATCTTGGTCTCTTTCTTCTCTTCATCTGGCGTGAGATCAGGAAAGATTGAGACCAGCGCATAGCCGTTGTTGGCATACAGCTCACTTATTGCAGCAACATCTCGTTGCAACACTGCTTTGCTGAAAACCATTTTTGGCGCGATTTTTATCTGCTGCCGAACCTCTTGTTCAGTGTATACCTTCTCCCCCGTAACCTCTACAGATGACACCCTGAACTGTTCCCCTTCGGAAATCTGAATGGTTATCTTCATTCCCTTCATATCATCTGTCAACTGAATCTTTGGCTCTCCGACCATAACTTTTATATAGCCATTGTTATAATAGAGATCCCTAATCCTTTCTACATCAGCCTTCATCTCTTCTTTCTTGTAATATCCCGTGCCAGTGATGAATGAGAAGAGACCCCTTTCGGTTGTCTTCATCGCACCCTTAATTTTTTTCGCGGAGATTATTCTGTTGCCTTCAATCCTTATCTCCTTTATCTTTACCTTCTGACCTTCCTCAATCTGATATGTTAATGCTAGTTCACCCTCTTTCAGCTTTCTTAGGACAGGTACAATTTTTGCTAGATAGTAGCCCTCATCTTCATAAAATGCTCTTAATTTCGTTGCATTATCATTTATGAGGGTAATGTCTGCGATTGCGCCTGGAGTTATGTTAATCTTCTCCTGCAATTTGGAATCTTCAAACTCTTTGTTACCTTGAAACTCAACCCTTACAATAGTGGGTTTTTCTTTCACAACATAGATTACCTTTATGCCTCCCTCAAATGGTTCTATCTCAACGCGCACATCATCAAAATAGCCCATTTTATAGAGTGTTTTTATATCTTCCGTTGTCTTTTCCTGCGAAAGGGGTTCTCGGATTTTCTGAGAAACCCTTGTCCTGATCGCTCCCTCTTCAATACGTTTCAACCCGTGCACCTCAATAGCAGTGACAATGGGTTGTTCTTGCGCATAAGAGATCCCGTGCAGCATGCTCATGGTCACCAACAGGGCTAAAAATGCAATGCCGGCTCTTTCTAGATTGCTTTTACCAGCGCTCATATGTCTATAAATCCTTTATTACCAACAGGTTCTCATGGGATTCTGGATTTAACGTGTTGGATAGTATAACACACTTCAAACAACAAATAACAAAAACAACCAGACTTTAAATAGTTGAGGGAAATGCTAAAATTGGCAGAAAGAACAAGGTAATTTCGCGCCACGCAAAAATCAGCGTTAAGAATTGGGAGGACTTTGGTATAATAAAAATTACATAGAAAATTTTGCATTGAACAACTTTCATAAAAAAGTAGTCCCAGTCATTTTGGAGAGACATGCAGGTCGAAAAATACGTGATCAGCGCTGATGTTGGTGGCACAAATATAAGGGCGGCACTGGTGCGCGGCGATGGGGTCATAATAGCAAGGGCTAAAGAGGCAACGGGAGATGATCCTATGACCGTGCTGTATAGATTAATCGATTCGATATATCACGTCCGAGCAGAAGAAGTGAGTGGGATAGGAGTGGCAATCGCGGGGATTATTGACCAAGAACACGGGATTTTAATGAGGTCGCCTAATATGCCAACGTTTCTTGGGGCACCCATCAGAGCCGAAATAAGCAAGAGGTACAAATCCTTTGTGATCATTGAGAATGATTCAAATGCGGCGGCTTACGGAGAGAAGTGGTTGGGCGCCGGAAAGGATATAAGCGACTTTGTGATGCTTACCCTCGGGACGGGAGTCGGTGGTGGGATAGTAAACAACAACGAATTATTGCCCGTCTCTGCCGAGATCGGACATATGAGCATCAGTAGCAACGGTCCGCTCTGTGGCTGTGGCAATACGGGGTGCCTTGAATCCTATGCTTCAGCCACTGCAATTGTAGGAAATATTATTAGTGGAATAGAAAAAGGGAGTGAGAGCATTTTAAAGACTCTCTATAATGGGAACATTTACAAGATTACCGCTAAAGATATTTATGGTGCCGCACTTGAAGGCGACGCTCTTTCAAGAACCGTTTTAAGAGAGGCTGGCAGACATCTTGGAATCGGCATAGCAAATGTCATAAATATGTTGAGTCCGGATGCAATCATTCTGGGGGGAGGGCTTATTGGGGCATGGAATATACTTATTGACGCTGCGATAAGCGAGGCCTCAAAAAGAGCATTCAAGGAACTTTTTCGCAAGACGACCATCATGCCTTCTGCCTTAGGAGACGACGCGGGCATTATTGGTGCTGCAGCCCTTGTCGTCAAAAAAATACGTGAATCTGTTTATGAATAATTTGCTTGATAACTGACAAGATCATACGTATTGCTCATAATTAAGCAAACGTTCTGCGTTGAGATCACAGAATCGACACTTTTTATGCCCACCACTTCCGTATCTTCTTCGGTTGACTCTTGAAGTGGACGAAGTAGATTGACATTAGGGTAATTTTTTCATGGTAAAACTATTCTCATGATTATCCTGTGTTACAATTATGGATTAACGGTAGCAATGAATTATGTCTAAGAACATACGAAACTTTTCAATTATCGCGCACATAGATCATGGGAAGTCAACCCTTGCTGACAGGATCCTAGAGTTCACCGGTGCCTTGAGTTCAAAGGAGATGATCGAGCAAGTCCTTGATTCGATGGATCTCGAAAGGGAGCGTGGCATTACAATCAAAGCCCATGCAGTGCGGCTTCACTATAAGGCCGGAGACGGAAAAACCTATCTCCTCAATCTTATCGATACTCCTGGACATGTTGATTTTTCCTATGAGGTATCAAGGAGCCTCGCATCATGCGAAGGGAGTCTTTTAGTAGTGGATGCGACACAGGGTGTCGAAGCGCAAACCTTGGCAAATACCTATCTTGCAATAGACCATAACCATGAAATAATCCCTGTTATTAATAAAATAGATTTGCCCGGAGCAGAGCCAGAAAAGGTCAAAGAGCAGATAGAAGAGGCGGTTGGCATCGATTGTTCGGAAGCAATTCTGGCAAGCGCAAAAGAGGGAATAGGGACTAAAGAAATACTAGAAGCGATAGTAAGAAGAATACCCCCCCCAAAGGGCTCCGATGAAGATAGGTTGCAAGCATTAATATTTGATTCATGGTTTGACAATTATGTGGGCGTCATAGTCCTTGTCAAGGTGGTCGGAGGAGTAATCAAGCCTGGAATGAATATTAGGCTGATGGCAGCAAATAAGGAATATGAAGTTTCCAGGGTTGGCGTATTCACCCCTAAAATGGAGGACTCCCCTCAGCTCTCGGCTGGAGAAGTGGGATACGTGATTGCGGGAATCAAGAACGTGAGTGACACAAACATCGGCGACACTATTACTGATTCATGCAATCCCGCAGAGCATGCTTTACCGGGATATAAAGAAATCAAGCCGATGGTATTTTGTGGCTTTTATCCAGTGGAAACGCATCAGTATGAAGACCTGAAAAATGCCCTCGAGAAGTTGCGTCTCAATGATTCCTCCTTCAGCTTTGAACCAGAGACTTCTTCTGCCCTTGGGTTCGGGTTCAGGTGCGGATTCCTTGGTCTTCTGCATATGGAAATAATAAAAGAGCGGCTTGAGAGGGAGTTTGCACTTTCTCTCATAAGCACGGCGCCCACAGTGATTTACCGGCTGATAGATAACAAGGGCAATGAGCTGCATGTCGATAATCCGTCAAAGCTGCCGGAGGGATTTCTGAAAATAGAGGAACCTTTTGTGAAAGTAATAATTTTTGTGCCTCAGGCATATATTGGTCAGATACTCGATCTCTGTCAGGAGAGACGTGGTATCCAGAAGGAATTCACTTACATAAGTAAAGAGAGACTCATGGTGGCCTACGAACTTCCATTGAATGAGATCCTCTGGGATTTTTATGACAGGCTTAAATCAGTCTCAAGAGGCTATGCATCCATGGATTACGAGTTTCTTGGCTATAAGGAGGCGGCACTCGTTAAGCTCGACATACTGCTCAACGGCGAACCGATTGACGCTCTTTCCTTGATTGTTCATCAGGATAAGGCTTATTATAGGGGCAGACAAATCGCAGAGAAACTTAGAGAAGTTATCCCCAGACAGTTATATGAAATCGCGATACAGGCTGCCATAGGCGGAAAAATAATAGCGAGGGAGAGTATTAAAGCGCTAAGAAAGAATGTCCTTGCAAAATGTTACGGCGGAGATATCACAAGAAAAAGAAAACTTTTGGAGAAACAGAAAGAGGGCAAAAGGAAGATGAAGCAGATCGGAAAGATCGAGATTCCTCAGGAGGCATTTCTGTCTGTGTTGAAGGTGAAGGAATGACAACAGCCCGCTTACATTAACAAGTTTCCACATTAACGATACAAGGATACTCAGTCACGAAAAAACTAATTAGCTGAATTTTAATGGGGTCGGTCTTTGATCATTAGAATTCAAAGCATCGCCGGAGGTTAAAAATCGATAATGAGACAGAATAAAATAGTGGAATATGCCAAAGCCATAGGCACCGCATTAATATTGGCTCTCATCATTAGGGCTTATGTGGTGCAGGCCTTTAAGATTCCATCAGGTTCAATGATCCCCACTCTCCTCATCGGAGACCACATCCTCGTGAACAAATTCATTTACGGAACAACAGTCCCATTCAGCGATAAACGCATACTAACGTTCACTAAACCCATAAGAGGTGACATCATCGTGTTTAAATACCCTGAAGATCCAAGCAGGGATTTCATCAAACGCGTCATTGGAGTTGAAGGCGATGTGGTTGAGGAGAAGAGCAAGACAGTCTACGTGAACGGGAAACCATTAGATGAACCCTATACGCAACATACTGACTCTAGTGTGCGAGCCAGTGCCGTCGAGCCAAGAGATAATTTCGGTCCATACCTCGTCCCGAAGAACAAGTTTTTTGTCATGGGTGATAACAGGGATCAGAGTTACGATAGCAGATATTGGGGGTATGTAGATATGACCGATATTAAGGGCAAAGCGTTCATTATATACTGGTCTTGGAACAGCGCAAAGACCTTCCCAAGATTTGAGAGGATAGGACACCTTATACATTAATGAGGATTGGTATAAAATCATTGATTCATAATCATTTTTTTGAATCACCGTGGCTTCCCTCGGAATGACACTATGTTTACGGGTTTAATACTGGAACTCGGCGAAGTCGCCTCTATAGAGAAGAGAACCCAGAGCGCTCAACTTCTGATAAAAGGAAAAGAGATACTGAAGGATATCCTCGTCGGCGATAGCATCGCAATAAACGGAGTGTGCCTGACGGCAGTCAGCATTAAGCGGGATATCATCACTTTTGATGTTTCCTTTGAAACCTTACGGTCCACCAATATCGGGGAGCTCAAGAGAGGCCATAGGGTAAACCTGGAACCGTCTCTGAAGGCAAACTCTAAGATAGGAGGTCACTTTGTCACTGGTCATGTTGAGGACATCGGCAGCATAAGGTCAAAAACTCCCGCAGGAAATGCAGTCAGAATAGAGGTAGCAGCCCCCGCAAATGTGTTGAAATATCTGGTTAGCAAGGGTGCGGTTGCAGTGGATGGGATAAGTCTAACTGTCGTGGATGTGTTAAAAGATGCCTTTACTGTCATGATCATTCCCCATACCGCGACGATGACCACTGTAGCAGTCAAGAAAAATGGTGATACCGTTAACCTTGAGCCTGACATCCTTGCAAAATACGTTGCACTCTCTATACTGAGGCGGCAAGACTCCGCCTCTGATAATGAGGAGACCTCATCCGGAGGTCTAGTGCCGGATGAGCATTTTCTGTCAACGCTCAAAGAATCAGGATTCATAACCTAATTGTTTCGCCTTCCTTCAGTAACCTGATATTATTGACCTTTATTTTTTCAAGTTCTCTCTTGATGGTGGCCATATACTGCGGCTTCGGATGGGTGATATATATCCTTTTGGGCATGCGCGTCATCATTGACAGTTCCTGCCTTAGCAAATTAGGTGTGAGGTGACCGCTCACGTTTGCCATCTCCTCCATTGCATTCGGAAAAGAAGTTTCTATTATCAGACAATCTATCCTGACATTCCCAAGTTTTTTCCAAGTACGTGCGGATGAACCCATGTCACCTGTATAAAAGAAATGCTTCTTCCTCTCGTCTTCTACCAGATAACCCACAGCAGGAACAGAGTGGTTCACCTTATAGGGCGTTATTGTGTAGCTGTCAATCTGTAAAGGCTTGCCTTCTTTTACCTCCACCAGTGCCAAGGCAGCATTGCATGGGTCAGGGATCACAGTAAAGTCAGGCCATATGGAACTATTAAAAAGATCCCTCTGGATCGTCTTTATTACCGGAGCCGTGCTGATCACATTCACTTTGTTACTCTTACCATGTGTTATTATGTTGTCAACAAGAAAGGGGATGCTCCTTATGTGATCGAGATGAGCATGAGTAATAAAGATATGCCGTATCATGAGTTGCTTCTTCATATCAAGGACATTGGTCAGACTGCCGGCATCGAAGAGGATGTGATCATTAAGAAGAAACCCAGGGGGATTATGGCCTGGAACCTCGGCGCCGGAACAGCCAAGAACTCTTATTTTCATAGGCGTCTCCTTATCTTAATTATTCCGCACCGTTTATAGGTGCCGACAGAACACATCACCGCAGATGCCTGTCTTAATTATGTGATTCTTCCAGTGAAATTATGACTCGACTCGTTTGATATAGCGTACCAGCCAAGTAATTTTCTTGCTGCCAGCCGATGACTCCACGCTCAATGGGGTCTCCCCGGAGGGCTTACGTTTTCTGTCGTCACAATGCATAACCTCATGTATTTATTTGGTTCTGCTTTTAAAAAACCCGTTCCAAAATAGTTCTTGACAAATAATCTATTTTCCCTATAATTAAGCTTACCGACAAATTTCAATGCATGAGATTTTAGCATGGAATGCCTCAGGAAAGTAACTGTTTTTTATCATGCAGATGCAATAAATTACCCCGGGCTTGAAGCCCGCGGTTTTCTGGCACAGTATACGGCAATTGCCTCCTCTCAGCCAGCTACCGCTGACATCGCTCCGGGCGACCATTCATCCCCAGGCTTAGAAGCCATGGGGTTTTCTGGTCAGTTTTATAAAGGAGTGTTCCATTTAAGGAGGGCGAGTGCTTGAGCTGCAGGGCAATCTGAAATTAGACAATGGAACCCGTATTGCGGTTATGCGAAGTGGTCCAGCCAGATCCCTCTTCAGTTTTATTCTCCTCGCTATGGCCGGAAGAAGTGGAATCGATGTGCAGGTAGACCTCCTTGATCCTAAAGACTTTTCTCGCTCTGGTCCCGTTGGCTGTAACATGTGCGGCGGAATCATCTCTGAATCCCTATTACAAAAGCTCGTGACCGCAGGTATCAACCTAGCCTCTTCTGTAGTGAAACGTGGTCGAATTCGTATGTCCTGCATATGGATGTGGGCACAAAGCGAATTGAATGCTGAGATGGTATGCATAAAAACTGGTGGATAGATTATAGCCAGTCATTATGCTTCGTTATTTCTTTACGATAAAGGAGGCAATTGATGAGTAGAGGCATTTTCATTGCGCAGATGGTTTTTTTCATAGCAGTTATTCTATTCTTCTCAGTAACTCTTACTGCGGCGGAAACCTTTCTTGAAAAAGGCATTGCGGAGTACACGGCTGAAAGTTATGACGAGGCCCTTCAGTCGCTTCTGCAGGCGAATGTGCAAGAGCCAGGCTCCTCTTCTATCGCGTATTATCTCGGCCTGACTTATGAGCAGTTGGGTATCTACTCAAAAGCCAAAGAGCATTTTATTGATGCGATCACTCTCACTCCTCCTGAAAACAATGCGTATATCGGGCTGATAGATATGCTCTATAGTCTTAATAACCTCGGGGAGGCCAGAGAATGGATGGCAAAGGCTGAAAAGATCGGGATCAACCCCGCTCGAATTGCGTATACCACAGGACTTATTCTTTTAAAAGAAAACCATCCTGCCGAGGCTATTGATGCTTTCAAGAAAGCAAGAGACCTCGACAGTTCGCTTGCGCAGCAGTCTAATTTTCAGATTGCCGTTGCACAAACAAATGAACGGAGATATACAGAAGCAAAAGAAACCTTGCGGGCGTTAATGACGGTTGACCCCACATCTGACCTTGCAACTTTTGCAAACGAATATGAACGTGCTATTGATCGGACACTCAACGCTTACAAAGCCTGGCAATTCTCGGTTGGCGTCGCATATCAATATGACGACAACGTGGTGTTACAGCCCTCAGGGAATGTGGCGCCAACGGCCATCAGCGGACAACGGGATAGCAGTTTTGTCGGAACATTCAGAGCAAACTACAGCCCACTTTTCAGCGGACCATGGAGCTTAAATGCACAGTATAATTTTTATAGCAATACTTACCGGACGCTCAACGCTTACAATCAGATCGATCAATCGGTCTCCTTAATCCCGGCCTACACTTTTAAGCAAGGCGCCGTCTTTCTGCCATTGACCTATGATTATGTGCTGGTGCATGAAAGCGGCTACCTTTCAATGTTCACTGCAAAGCCAACGGGCAGCGTGATTATTGCTCCAGGTCACGTAGCACAATTTTCCGTTGGATACCAGAAGCTTGATTACTTCTACCCGCTGACAAGCCCTGACGAAAACCAGGATGGAAGCATCTATAGTGTATCGGCTGCGTACATCCATCCATTTGCCGGGGGGAAGGGCGCTTTCAACCTCCGTTATGAATTGTCCGTCCAGCAGACAGAAGGAGTTAACTGGGCCAATACGGGCAACAGAATAACAGCAGGACTAGTCCTTCCAGTAATGAACCGGATGAATTTGATTGCGTCAGGAGACATTTTTTTGCAGGATTACAAAAATGTCAATACCTTTTTTGGAATTAAAAGACAAGACAGGACCTATACGGGATCGGCTACACTGGTCTATGAGATCATCCGGAATCTTAACCTCAATGTTCAATATACCCATGTGACCGCCAATTCCAATATTTCCCTGTATGAATACAACCGTAATCTCTACACAGTAGGGGTGGAATTTAACTTTTAGGGAGGCATGCCATGTACGATAAAGAAAGGTTTCAATCGGTCTATTCTCTTTTCCTTGCTTTCTTCTTATCGCTTGCCGCAATTGGCGCGTTATCACTCAATTTTGCGGAAGGTGCCGAAGGAATCGGCAAATTCAGTTCGATCGAGGGTAGTGTCGATTCCCTGAGGGACGGAAAATTGCCTGCTGTTCCCGCAAAGGTGGGGGATCTCGTTTTCGAAAAAGATGTGATCCGGACAAAAAGTGCCTCAAGGGCCGAAATCGGCTTTAAGGATGGCAATATCCTGCGGATCGCGCAGCGAAGCAGGATCAATATAAGTGAATATATGACCGGTGAACACAACAGCCGGGAGATCCTCCAACTGCAACGGGGCAAAGTGGAAGCGATCGTTGACAAGAACAATGCCAAGCGCATCTCCGTCTCCAAGGATGCACAATTTTTCGAGATTCGCACACCAAATGCCGTGGCCGGAGTGAGGGGCACCGACTTCTTCGTATCCTCTGATATGAATGTGACAGTTGTCCTTGTGAAAGATGGGAATGTCTGTGTTCGTAATACGAACAATCCACAGAAGGTTCTCTGTCTGCCGCCTGCTTATATCACAACCGTTGCAGGCGAGAATCCCCCAACGGAAATGAGGCCTGCGACCGATGCCGATATAAAGTGGTTTGAAATTGATATGGGAAGCGAATTTAATCCATCGCCATTAGGAGGGACGAAGACAAATGTCGGGGGGACGGAACCCACTGATGTCATTACCACCGATACTCCCCACACCATGAGGGATGTCCCCTTATCAATACCCTATTCTGTAACCAATCCTCAAACATTAACCCCGGCACCGCCAACACCACCGACTCCAACACCACCGACTCCAACACCACCGACTCCAACACCACCGACTCCAACACCACCGACTCCAACGCCGCCGACTCCAACACCGCCGATTCCAACACCACCGACTCCAACACCGCCGATTCCAACACCACCGACTCCAACGCCGCCAGCCCCAACACCACCAATTCTTCCTGGCGGTGGAGGTGACCTAGTACCATTGAACCCTCCAAAACCACCTCCAATAACAACACCCCCGCATATAGGGGATCTGCCATCCAATCGGTAAGTTTGCTATATGTTGAAAAAACATACAAACCAGCCAGTTGATTTGCGGTAGACAAATCGTACGAGACTGCGGTTTTACGGAAAGAGAGGGGGAGTCTCTCCCCTCTCTTTCCGTTTCTCAGTGGTCAAACGTTTTCTTGCTTCACTCAGCGAAAGGGAATGTTTGTTCCGTAAAAATAGAGTTCGGACTGAGCGATGCCGTGGCCACAACAATCAGGATTTCTCATTTTTAAGTTATATGGCAAGAAGTCCCCTTCCGTCAGGCTTGCCTGAAAGGTGGGGGATGAATTGCTGATTTAGAGGCAATAAGATATTATGGCAAGGCCTAAAAAAAAGTCTGATACCACCACAGAGAACGTTATCCAGATAGCTTATAGATATCGGGCCTACCCAACTGACCTTCAGGAGTACCGCATAGAGAACTGGCTGGGCGCCTTATGCGGTCTTTATAATGGGGCTATAGCGGTAAGGCCCGATGGCTTAAAGATTTACGTTTCCAACTACTGGGGTGGCATTGTTTCAGTTATTCAGAGGACTACCGGTAAGAAAACACCCACCTAAAAGTCACCGTAACTATCCTGGCGGGCATCGGGCCCTATGGAGTGGCAGTGCATCCATTAGGCTCTATTATTTATGTGTCGAATTACGGCGATACGAAAGGTATCGCATCAATGATCAGCACAGCATCAATTGTGATCACTAACGCCGTAACCGTGGAGTCGGAGCCTTGCGGGGGTAGTTATAAATCCGCCAGGGCGTCTTGTCTATGCGGCTAACTATAATACTGATACGGTATCGCTTATCAACACACAAATCAGTGTGGTTGATCAGACACTAGTGGTTGGCTCAAAGCCTCATGGAATTGCGGCCAATGCCGATGGAACCATGGTATATACAGCAAATCGGAACAGTGACACGGCATCTCTCATCGACACTAGCACTGAGACCGTCGTCGTAACCCAAGCGTAGGTTCTGACTCTGCTTCTTTTGGAAAGTTTATCGTCTCAAATACATTGGATAATCAGCCATTAGTGCTGCTATCTCCCCCTGCAGATAAGCTGACGACAAACTTCCTATCGCTTCCGTTGTGAACGCCAGCGGTTCCTCCTCCACATGTGAAATGGGATGAGTGTCTAAAGGAAACGATAGTTGTTTCCGCACCCTGTAGAGCAAAGAACGACTGCGGTAATAGCTGCTCATTTCTCCTTCAGGCGAATAATGTTTTCTTCCCTAATTTCCACAATTTTAGATTCAGCACCTGCCTTCAGCTCATCAATCTCATAAATTTCTACAGGTTTTTCCTTGCCCTTTACTACTACTTTTGCCAAACCCTTCACACTGACGCTGTAAATCTCTCCTGATAAGATCAACGCTCTGACCTTATCCAAGGTAAATTCTGAGATCAAAATGTTGGTATTGTATTTACGTGTGAGGGATTCTATTCTTGATCCCAAGTTTACGTGGTCTCCAATAACGGTATAGTCCATCTTCTTTCCTTCCGCGCCTATGTTTCCCACTACAACATCGCCTGTATTGATTCCTATTCCCGCATCAAGAAGCGGCTTCCCCTCCACCTTCCATTTCCTGTGGAGCTCCGAAAGCTTACTTGTCATATTTAGCGCACATTTGACCGCTAGCTCTGCGTGATTATCCTGCTTCATCGGCGCACCCCAGAAGGCCAAAATGGCATCGCCAATAAACTTATCCAGCGTCCCATCCCACTTGAACACAATATCGGTCATTTCTCCGAGATATTCATTGAGGATAGAGACCACTTGCTCGGGTGAATGCTTCTCTGAGAAGCTCGTAAACCCCCTCACATCCGAGAACAATACCGTTACTTCCCGTCTATCACCTCCCAACTTCGCCATATCAGGATTTTTAATTAATTCATTGACAATTTTTTCGGTGACATAACTGGAAAACATTGCCCTTATGCGTCTCGCATAACGCTCTTCCACCGCATAATTGTAAACAGTCACATTAACAAAGATGGTGAGGAAATTTAGGATTGGATAGACGATCGTGAACCATATCCCTTCCTGAATGAAAATCTGGTATCCGCAAAAAGCCGTCCCTATCATAAAGATTACTGTGACTAACGATGCGCTCAGTACCCTAAACCGTGTTATCAACAAGGAGAAAATGACCCCCGCAATGAGGAGGATGATGATATTTGTGGAAAGCGTGGCACTCCTAAGAAATCTGCTCTCCAACATGGCGGCTATGACATTAGCCTGCTTTTCAATGCCTGTCATGGCGGGGGAAAGGGGCGTTACTCTGAGATCATAGATACCAACTGCCGTTGCGCCGATAAGCACAATTTTGCCTTGGAGGGTCTCTGTCTTGACCAAACCGTCCAGGATATCCGATATGGAGAGATGAGTAAATGTTTGATTGGGACCGTAATAGAAAATCATGGTCCTTCCCCACTTGTCCGTCGGGACATATCGCTTCCCTAACTGTATGCCTTCTGTTGCCTTCACAACAACCTTCTCAGGCGGTATGCCAAGATATATCGCTGCGGTTTTCAGCGTTATGGAAGGATAAAGGTAGCCATTGTATTCAATTACCAGAGACTCCCATCGCAAAGTACCGTCGTCATCAGGAAACATGTTAATATGTCCAAATGCCATCGCTTCTTTTGCGAGGGTCAGGGCAGGCATAAGAGCACCATGAGCGCTTATAGGAGGATAGTTACTGAACCTTTCCGGGTTACTCACTGAACTGAATGAGGAGGCTATTAGAAGATCGTCTTCTTTTATTACCTTTCTACCTTCAAAATCAAAAACGACAGGCAAGATTACATTCCCCGCTATCTTCATGGCCCGGCCAAGTGACGGGTCATTAGCCTCATCTTCGCTGAAAATGATATCAAAGACTATCAGTTCTGCGCCAGCGTCTGATAACTTCTCCACCAGAGATGCTATCTTATCCCTTGACCATGGCCACCTTCCAAGTCTTTGGATACTTTTTTCATCTATAGCGGCAATAATGATGCTAGCAGGCGGTCTCAATGGACCCCTGATGTTTAAGCTATAATCATAGAGTTTTTCATCCAAGTTCTCAAGTAGCGAAAGTCTGAGGACCATCAAGCCTGCCATAAGCAGTGTGATGAGGAGGCTAATGAAAATACCTGCTTTGACTTTCTTTGTTCTCTCTGTGAAGACAGATGCCAATCCTCTTATCAGATAATGGAATTGAGCCTTTCCAAACGGTGCCTTATGCATTAACCTTTTGTCTGTCTTGTTGTGCCAAGCATTTTGGACATGTTGATCGCTTAGGAATAAAAATTTATTTTCCCTCAGCCATTTAGAAAATTATATCAGAACTCTTTCTCTTTTTTAAAAATACCTTCCTTCAGTGCATGGCAATACAATATAGGGTAACTTTTGATATAATACTACAAAAAGAAAGGAGAACTCCTGCAAATAGACAGCAAAACAAAGGCGCTACAAGCTGCGACAGCGGCCCTTGATAAAAAGGCAAT
>Ga0074045_10001521_pt1 | contig 22297 bp, 18 predicted proteins | sample BogForMeECP23OM2_FD_94442 | JGI IMG/M metagenome (GOLD analysis project Ga0074045, IMG submission 94442) | Bog forest soil microbial communities from Calvert Island, British Columbia, Canada - Bog Forest MetaG ECP23OM2 | ecosystem: Environmental > Terrestrial > Soil > Wetlands ... | reverse complement strand
GTGCGGCCGATCTTGACGATCGCGGCGAAGGCGGCGGACTTGGTCGCGAGCGTGCTCTCCAGCGTGGTGAGCGACGGCAGCAGGTCGCGCGAAACGGTCTCGGCGGCGGCCACGTTCATCGCCGTCGGGAATACGTCGTTGGACGACTGGCCGCGATTGACGTCGTCGTTCGGATGCACGAGCCGCCCCTCGCCGCGCGTTCCACCGAGCAATTCGGAGGCGCGATTGGCCAGCACCTCGTTGACGTTCATGTTGGTCTGTGTGCCGGAGCCGGTCTGCCACACCGCGAGCGGGAACTCCCCTGCGTGGCTGCCCGAGAGGGCCTAATCCGCGGCGGCGACGATCGCTTCGGCCTTCTTCGCATCGAGTACGCCGAGCGTGACATTGACACGCGCGGCGCTGCGCTTGACGATGAGCAGCGCGCGAATCAGCGCGGCGGGCATTTTTTCGCTCGAGATATGAAAGTGTTCGAGCGAGCGCTGCGTCTGCGCGCCCCACAGCCGGTCGGCAGGAACCGCGATCGGGCCGAAGGTATCGCGCTCGACGCGCGTCGGCGCTGCTGTCATCGTCGCCTCCGAATGCAAGGAGGGGGCGCTAAGGCCCCCTCCCGGTTTCATCACCCGAACGAACGGCGTTCAGGCCGCCGGTGTCGCTGGCGCCTCGGCCTGCGCGGGCGCCGGCGGCGCGGCCTTCTGCGCTTCGTCCTCGGCGGCAGCCTTCATCGACAGCCGCACCCGACCCTTCTCGTCCGCCTCCAGTACCTTGACCCGGACGTGCTGGCCTTCCTTCAGGTAATCGGACACCTGGTTGACCCGCTCCTTGGCGATCTGCGAGATGTGCAGCAGCCCGTCGCGGCCCGGGAGGATCTGCACGATCGCGCCGAAGTCGAGCAAGCGGATCACCTGCCCCTCATAGACCTTACCCACCTCGACATCGGCAGTGATTTCCTCGATGCGCTTGCGCGCCGCGTTGCACGCGTCGGCGTTCACCGAAGCGATGGTAACCGAGCCATCGTCCTGGATGTCGATGGTGGTGCCCGTCTCCTCGGTCAGCGCCCGGATCACCGCGCCACCCTTGCCGATGACGTCGCGGATTTTTTCCGGATTGATCTTGAAGGTCATCATCCGCGGTGCATGCTGCGAGATCTCCGTGCGGGCATGCGGCAGCGCCTCCTGCATCAACTGCAGGATGTGCATGCGGCCTTCGCGCGCCTGCGACAGGGCGACCGCCATGATTTCCTTGGTGATGCCCTGGATCTTGATATCCATCTGCAGCGCCGTCACGCCGCGGTCGGTGCCCGCCACCTTGAAGTCCATGTCGCCGAGGTGATCCTCGTCGCCGAGTATGTCGGACAGAACGGCAAAGCGGTTGCCATCCTTGATGAGTCCCATGGCAATGCCCGCGACGTGCGCCTTGGTCGGCACGCCCGCATCCATCAGCGCGAGGCTCGCCCCGCAAACCGACGCCATCGACGACGAGCCGTTGGACTCGGTGATTTCCGACACCACGCGCATCGAGTAGGCGAACTCCTCGGCGCTCGGCAGCACCGCGATCAGCGCGCGCTTGGCAAGCCGGCCGTGGCCGATTTCCCGCCGCTTGGGCGAACCGACGCGTCCGGTCTCGCCGGTGGCGTACGGCGGCATGTTGTAGTGGAACATGAAGCGCTCGCGATATTCGCCCATCAGCGCGTCGATGATCTGCTCGTCGCGCGCAGTGCCCAGCGTCGCCACGACCATCGCCTGCGTCTCGCCACGGGTGAACAGCCCCGAGCCATGGGTACGCGGCAGCACCCCGGTCCGGATGGTGATCGGGCGCACGGTCCGCGTGTCGCGGCCGTCGATGCGCGGCTCGCCGGAAAGTATCTGATTGCGGACGATCTTCGACTCGACGTCGAACAGAAGGTTGTTGACGTGATTCTTCGCGTCCGCACTGGCGTCCGGTTCCAGGCATTCGGCCTCGACCTTGGCGCTGATCTCCTTCAGGCGTTGCTGACGCGCCTGCTTCTGGCGCAGCGCATAGGCCGCACGCAGATCGGCTTCGGCGACTGCCGTAACCTTGGCGATCAACGATTCGTCCTTCGCCGGCGCCTTCCAGTCCCAAAGCGGCTTGCCCGCTTCCTCGACCATCTGATGGATGAGTTCGATGACCGCCTGCTGTTGCTGATGGCCGTAGACGACCGCCCCCAGCATCACCTCTTCGGCCAGCTCCTTGGCCTCGGACTCGACCATCAGCACGGCGGCCTCGGTACCGGCGACCACCAGGTCAAGTTGCGAGGTTAGAAGCTCGGTCTTGGTCGGATTGAGCACGTATTGGCCATCGATGTAGCCGACGCGCGCTGCGCCGATCGGGCCGCTGAACGGAATACCGGAGAGCGCGATCGCCGCCGACGCGCCGATGAGCGCAGGGATATCGGGGTCGATCTCCGGATCAACCGACATCACGGTGGCGACGACCTGTACTTCGTTGTGGAAGCCGTCCGGAAACAGCGGCCGGATAGGCCGGTCGATCAGGCGCGAGGTAAGCGTTTCCTTTTCCGACGGGCGCCCTTCGCGTTTGAAGAAACCTCCCGGGATGCGCCCGGCAGCGTAGGTTTTTTCCTGATAATCGACGGTAAGCGGAAAGAAATCCTGGCCCGGCTTGGCATGCTTGGCGGCAACGACGGTCACCAGCACCACGCTGTCGTCAAGACGCGCAAGCACCGCGCCGCCTGCCTGGCGAGCGATCTCGCCGGTCTCCAGCGTCAGGGTATGCTTGCCGTACGGCATCGACTTTTTCGAAATGTTCTGCACGTTGGTCCTCGGAATACGAAAGCGCCAATGGCCGCGTGCGAAACGCGGCCATTGGCAGGTTGATCAAACGGGATGAGGCGAAGGCTGGGTCATGAATATCTTGGTCGCTGCTGGCCGGCGCCTTTGCCCGAGGCGGGCACTATTTGCGCAGACCCAGCTTTTCGATCAGGACGCGGTAGCTGTCGCTGTTGCGCGTCTTCAGGTAATCGAGCAGCTTGCGCCGGCGCGAAACCATGCGTAGCAACCCACGCCGGGAATGATGGTCCTTGACGTTGACTTTGAAGTGATCATTGAGGCCGTTGATGCGCGCGGTCAGAAGCGCGATCTGAACCTCGGGCGAGCCCGTGTCACCCTTGACCCTTTGATGGTCGGCGATGACCTTGGCTTTCTCTTGAACCGTAACTGCCATTAGCGTTGCTCCAAACCTCGCGAAAGAATGCGATTGTACCTCGAAAAATGCTTAGGATTCAAGCGCGTTGCAGCCTCGGAGCCGCGCACCCCGGCGGCGCGCGACGCCGCGCCGCTCGCAGCCGAGGCGCGCTGCTAACCGCCCAGGCCCGGCTCGATCTGGATCGCGACAATAGGCCGCGGTTGGCGAACGGCCAAGCGGTGGCCCAAGTCGGCGTCGGAGAAGGCACGGTGCGCGTCGACGCGATGGGCATTGCCGATGTCGCGAAGCTTGCCGGAGGCGTGCTGCGCGCACCTCGACTTCATCGCCATCGACCAGCAGCAATGACTCTGCGTCGCGAGTCAAACCCGAACGCCGCCCACTAACTCGCGTCACCCACGCCAAGGCCCGCTCCTCCAGATTGGCGCACGGGACTCTTGATGCTTGATGCGGCAACGCGGGATCGGCTGGAGCCGACCCTAGCGTCCCGGGAGCTCGCAGGCGCGCCTCTCGTGCAAGCGTCTCTTGGCGGTCTGCCGTTTTCTCCCGGCTCGCTCCGCTACGCCGCTCCAATGGGTCGCAGGCGTTGGCCCCGTCACCGCGCGCACGCGGTGGGTGCTTTGGTGCGAAGCACCCGGTGCGTCGGTCATCGCTGCCTGAGGTGAGCGCACGGCGGCCAATCGGCGTAGGGCAATACTTGATGCAGGTCAATACTGCGGACTTCGCTTCTTCTATAGTTTGCGCAGCTAGTTAGAGGAGGACAATGATGCGTCGCGCGTACCAATTTTCCGAGCGAGCAGTGGTCCGTTCGGCCGTCACGGCGCTCTGCGCGGCAGCGCTGCTGATCGTTGGCGGATGCGCGACCGCGCCCAAGCCGGTCGAAACGAAGCTCGTGTGGCCGCCGCCGCCTGGCGTCGCCCGCATCCAGTTCGTCCGCTCCATTGCGAGCGATGAAGACCTGGAACACGACACGACGACAACGCAAAAGATTCTCAACTTTCTCGGCGGCGACAAACCGACATCGAACCAGTTTGCGGAACCGACGGGCATTGCTCTGTCCGACGACGGTAGCCGAATCTATGTCTCGGACATCATGCAGCGCGCCGTGTACATCTTCGATTTCGGCGCCAAGTCGTTCTTCAAGATCGACTCGATCAATGCGCCCGGAGGCGTTGCCCTGGACGCGCAGGAGAATCTTTACGTGGTCGAAACGCTCGACAAGAAGATTGTGGTGTACGGTCGCGACCGGACCCTGATCCGGGAGATCACCGATCCCTCGGTCGAACGGCCGGTCGGCATCGCCATCGACAAACAGAGGGGAAGGATTTACCTGGTCGATACCGGTACCAACAAGACGACCGACTTTACGGTCAAGATCTTCGACTTGGATGGCACGCTCAGGGGACACATCGGCAACGGCCAGGGTGTCAAGCCAGGCCAGTTCATCTACCCGACGTATGCCTGCGTGGATGCTGCCGGCAACGTTTATGTATCGGACAGCTTCAACGGCCGGGTGCAGAAGTTCGACCCGGACGGCAAATATCTGATGACCTATGGCCAGCGCGGCGATGCCTGGGGCGAGTTCGACAAGCCGAAAGGCGTCGCGGTTGACAGCTTCGGCAACCTGTACGTGGTCGATGCCGGCTGGAGCAACGTGCAGATCTTCAACCCCAAGGGACAGATCCTGCTCTTCTTTGGCGGCCGCGGAGGCTACCCCGGCTTGTTGCGCAACCCGAACCCCATCGCCATCGACAAGCACAACCGCATTTATGTAGGCGATTTTCTTAACGCCCGGGTCGAAGTCTACGACCTGGTCAACACGACCGCTGCAGACAGCTACATCGAGCCGCCCCCGGGTAGACCAGGCGCGAGCGCCGGTGCCGCCGCAAAGAAATGAGCTGAGAGCCACGTTCCGACGCGACCGTCGCACGTCGGAGGCGACCTGAAGCGCAAGCGATGCTCAAATCGTATGCCGTCGGATGGCTGGGAATTTGCACCATGCTAGGCGCTGCATGGTCGCTTACAGGTTGCGGCGCGGCACCGCAGTCGTTGTCGATTCTTTTTCCGGAGCCCGACAAGGCGCCGGTCACGGCGTCGCACCGGCCGAGGCGGCCGCCATTCAAGCTGCCCGCTCCGGTCGAGGAGCCCATGGGCCCGGAAGAGCCGCCGCCACCGGATTACACCGCCATCTACCAGACCCTCCCGCGCGACGAAGACGGCCACGTGCAGTGGGTGCGTGCGCTTGCCGACAAGCTGATTACACCCAAACCGGGCCTCGCACCGGACGCCAAGGACGAGGAGCCTACCGACATGGATGTCGAGCTGGTACCGAAGGGCCAGCCGGAAATGAAGGTCGTCTTCTCGCACAAGGTGCACACCGCGTGGGTGGGGTGCAACAGCTGTCATACGGCGCTGTTCGAGATGGAAGCGGGCAAGACCGTCATCACGATGGACAAGATCAACGACGGCGCCCAGTGCGGCGTCTGCCACGGCAAGGTGGCGCTGCCCGAGCCTTCAGGCTGTCCCGCCTGCCACCTTGCGATGGGCAAATGATGCGCGCCGCCACGGTCGCCCTCGCCGTGCTGCTCGCCCTTGCGCCGGGCGCCGCCGCGAGCGGCGACGACATCGGGGTGGTCAAGTTCTCGCGCAAGGGAGACAGCCCGGGCTCGGAGGGGATCGCGCCGGCGATCTTCCCACACGGAGTGCACCGCGTCGCGTTCAAGTGTGCGGCGTGCCATGACGAGCTGTTTCCGATGAAATCCGGGTCGGCCCCGATCACGATGGACCAGATCCAGGAAGGCAAGTCCTGCGGCGCCTGTCACAACGGAACGATCGCCTTCGCCTCGTCGATAGCAACCTGCAGTTACTGCCATCGGGAATGAGCATGCACGCGGGTCGCGGCCATGCCCTGTGTCTTGCCGCGGCCTTGCTCTTCGCGGCACGTGCCGAGGCACAGAGCCCTGCGCCTTCCAACACGCCGCCCGATGCGGCTCCGGTCGCGGGCCAAGCGCCACTGCCGCCAGGGTCGAGCCCGGGTGCCGCGGCAACAGGGGTCGCGGCGGAGGTTCCCGCGTTGCCATCCGATCTCGGTGGATCAACGGATTTCCTGAGCGACTTGCACTTCGGGCCCTGGAGCGGCAACGTCGGGTTTTTCTATTACGGCGATCGCGAGCAGGTCTCGACGCCGGCCACGCCGGCGACCGCGCTGACCCCGGCGTTTCCTGCGACGTCGATCAACTTTTCCAATTCCAGGGCCGTGGAGCAGATCACGATTCGCAACGACGAGTTCTACTACATCGACCCGGGATTCATCGACGGCTACCTTGGCGCCACGCTCGGCTTAACCCAGGAACGGCAAGAACTCGATGGCGAGAACACGTCCCTTCACGGCAACCTGGGTGGTTACGACTTCAAGGCGACCATGTTCCGCGACTTGCCCTACAACGGCGAGGTCTACGCCAACCGCAGCCAAAGCTTCAGCACACAGCCATTTGGTGGAAGCACGCGCACGGTGCTTCAAACCGAGGGTATCGTCCTGCACCTGGGCGAGGACAGCTTCCTGCGCTACATGTATCCGGACACCCTGCCGTATTTCAGCGCCGGCCTCGAGGTCTACCAGCAACGCCAGGATGAGAACTCGGTCAGCGCCGGCGTCGGGTATCAGGACGACGAAATTCGCAACGTGGTCAATCTGACCGCCCATAACGGCACCGAGACCTCCGATCTGGATTTCCTTTTGCGCCATGTCGACAACACCAACGTCGACTACTCGCCCAACACCTTTACCAGCAACGAGGCGAGACTGAGCTACGACAAGGATTTCGGCGCGGACCTCGCCAACAATTGGGACTCGCTGTTGGACTATTACGACCGACGTGGAGGCTACCCAGAGCAGTCGGCCACGGTCGACGAGTTGCTGCGCCTCACTCACGCCGAGGACACCTGGACCACTTACCATTATTATCTCCTGCAACAGAACACGCAGAGCGGCCCGGCGGAGGGTGCGATCGGACTTAGCGGCGGCAACGTGGTCAGCCAGACAGCCACATTCGACCTGCACAACATCCTTTGGCACAACCTGACGACCAACGTCGAGGCGCAGGCGCTACACGTTAAGCTGCCTACCGGGACGCAGAATCAGGACTACGCCCAGGTCGACTTCGAGTATGCGCGCAACCTGCCCTGGAATGGCCGCGTTGATGCGTCGTTGGGCGGACGCTACCAGTATGACGGCAACGACGTGCAATCCGGGCAGATTCAGGTCGTCGACGAGCCCCATGCGGCGCCGCCCGTGCTCGGTGTCGACGAGGGTTTCGTCCTCGCAAACAATTTCGTCGTCACGAGCTCCATCATCATCGTGGACACGCGCGGCGGCTCGCGCCTGCTGACGACGGTCGACGTGGACTATTCCGTCCTCACCCAGGGCAACCAGACGCGAATCGTCGTCTTGCCGACGAGTCCCGTCATCAGGCCCAACGATCCTCTGTTGGTGAGCTACTCGTACGCCGTACCGCCGAACGCGAACCTCGATTCGCGCTCGGGATGGGCTGGGGCCGGCGTGGACTTCGGATGGTTCGGCGCACGCTATCGCTACGAACAGACCAACCAGACGCCGCTGACCGCTGCCGCCGTGCCGTTCGTCGATAGTTGGCGGGAGAGTGAAGGGGAAGTCAACCTGCGCGGCGACTGGGGACCGTTTCAGGCGCGGGGCGTGGCTGCCTTCAAGGATTACAATTCAACGCTGCTGTCCTACCAGGACCGCCGTTACCGGGTGTTTGCAAGCTACCTTCCCTTCAATGGCCTGTCGCTCAACTTCACCGGCTTGTGGTATCGCACGAACTACACGCTGCCGGCGCAGCGCACGCAAGGGTCATTGGAGCGTCTCGACTTGATCTTTCAGATGCCGGTCGGCCTGACCGGAAATCTCTTTGCCTTTCACAGCACGCTCACCGACACGCTGCTGCCCAACGACACGCTCTCGGAGGCGGGTGCGAACCTGAAATACGCTTGGCGCAAGATCACGCTCACGGCGACCGCGCAGTACAGCCGCGAGCTGCGCGGCGACGTGCGCACGAACGACCGGCAGCTGCAGCTGACGGCGGTCCGCCAGTTCTGACGATGACGCAGCCGATTGTCTCGCTGGTCGCCATGCTGCTGACGCTGTCAGCCGGCGCCCCGGTCTTGGCCGCCTCGAGTGACCCGGCGTCGGCGTCGCGGCGGGTGGCTTCCGAGCCGGCGTTTCGCTACGTTCGCAGCGTGGCCAGCCCCGCCAATTGGGGAGTGACCAGCAGCTTCTTCGGACGCGTTCTGGACACGCTGAGCGGAAAGCAGCAGGACCGATTCGTCCGTCCGACAGGCGTTGCGGAGCGCGACGGCGTTCTCTATGTCGCCGACCCGGGGGCGCCGGCGCTCTGGATCCTCGACGCCCCACAGAATCGCCTGCTCAAGGTCGATCGCGTCGCCGATACGATGCTGCTCTCGCCGGTGGCGGTCGCGCTCGGGCCGGAAGCAACCGTGTTCGTCGCCGACAGCATGTTGAAACAAGTATTCTGGCTCGACCGTGACGGCAAGGCGCTGGGCGTGGCAGCGGCGCAGGACCTTGAACGCCCCGCGGCAGTCGCGTTCGATCCGGACAGTCGAAGCCTCTATGTCGCCGATTCAGTCGCGCACCGGATCGGGGTCTTCGGCCCCGGCGGCGTTCGACTGCGAACCATCGGCGAGCGTGGCACTGCGGACGGCGCGTTCAATGGCCCCGCCTACCTGGCGCTGGAGGGAAACGGCACGCTCCTTGTGACCGACGCCTACAACTTCCGCATCGAGGCCTTCGACCGCGACGGCCGATTCCTCTGGAAGGCGGGCCGTGCCGGCGACGGGTCCGGCGACTTCGCCGCGCCGAAGGGACTCGCCAGCGACCGCGAGGGGCACGTCTACGTCGTCGACGCCCTGTTCGACGCCATCCAGGTGTTCGACGCCCAAGGCAAGCTCCTCTCCGCCTTCGGCGAGCATGGCACGGGCGAGGGCCAGTTTTGGCTGCCAGGCGGGATTTTCATCAGCCCGCAGGACGACATCTATGTCGCCGATTCCTACAACCGGCGCATCCAGGTTTTCCACCGCGCGGTGGCCGCCGAGAACAGCAGCGCCAAATGATCGCGGTAGCGCAGACTCCATCCAAGTCCGCCTGGCGCGGGACGCGTCGGCAAAGGGCCACCGTCGCGCTTGCTTTGTCGCTGCTTCTCGTCTGCGTTGCTTTGCTTGGGTCGTGGACCGACGCGCAAGCGCAGGAGTCGGTCACGCGCACCGTGCACAACCTCACGCCGACCGGTCCAGGCGCAATCAAGGGGAGCCAAAGCGCAGGGGTTTGCATCTACTGCCATACGCCCCACAACGCGAATCCGACGCCGGCCCTTTGGAACCGGGACATTGCAGGCGTCACCTACCAGATCTACGCCAGCAGCACGATGCTGGCCAAAATCGATCAGCCGAGCGGCAGTTCGCGGCTGTGTTTGTCCTGCCACGATGGCATCCTGGCTCTCGCCGGAGTGCGCGTGCCGGAAACTGTCTCAGGGTCCACGCCAGGGCCCTTGAGAGGTCCCAATGTCCTCGGCACGGACCTGCGCAGCAGCCATCCGATTTCCTTCGTGTACGACGCCGCCCTGGCCACCCGGAGCGGCGAGCTTGCCGACCCGACAAGCCTCCCGCATGGCATCCACGTCGATGCGAATCGGCAGCTGCAATGCACCAGCTGCCACGATCCTCACGACGACCGGTACCCGAAATTCCTGCGCATCGACAACTCGAATGCAGCGCTCTGCACCGCCTGTCACCGCATGCACATGTGGACCACCTCGAGCCATGCCACTTCCCAGGCAAGGTGGAACGGCAGAGGCATCAGCCCGTGGCGCGCGCCAATGCAAGCCAACGTAGCCGCCAACAGCTGTCTCAATTGCCATCAAACGCACTTCGCCCCCCAGGCCGAGGAACTGCTAACGCAGTCGACCGAGGTGGCGAACTGCACGGTTTGCCACTCCGGCTCCGTGGCCGCGAAGAACATCGCCGCGGAATTCGAAAGCGGCGCAAAGGCATCCGCCCACCCGATCACCGCATCGCAGGGGACTCATCGTCCGAATGAGAATCCGGCCACGATGGTGCGCCATGTGACTTGCGCCGACTGCCACGATCCGCACATGGCAACGGCGGCGTCGACCGGTTCCCGCGCCATGCCTGGGCCACTGCAAGGCGCCGTAGGGGTGAACCTGAGCGGCATGCGTGTCGCACCGGCGACCGCCGAGTACCAGGTATGCATCAAGTGCCACGATCCCCGCGAGCCATCTACACCCGGCGCGGCCCGGGTGGAAGCGACCCGCAGCGTCCGGGTAAAGATCAACCCAGCCAACGCGTCCTTTCACCCCATCGCCGCGATCGGCAAGAACTCCGGGGTGCGGGGACTGCTGGCCGGATACACCGCATCGAGCGTCATCAGCTGCAGCGATTGCCACAACAACAGCGACCCGGGGCCGAGGGGCGCGCATGCGTCCCGCTTCGCGCCCATACTGGAACGCAATTACTCGGCCACCGACCCGACGCCGGAGTCGCCGGTCAGCTACGACATCTGCTACAAGTGCCACGACCGCAATATGCTCGTCAGCGATAGCGCGCGGACCTTTCCGCACCGGCTGCACGTGGTCAACAGCCAGGCCTCGTGCGCGGCGTGCCATGACGCGCACGGTTCCCGCAAAAACGCGCACTTGATCAACTTCATGGCGCGCGATGCAACCGGCCACTCCGTGGTCACGCCCAACCGGTCGGGCCGCCTCGAGTATGTTACGACCAGCCCGGGAAAGGGCAGCTGCTACCTGACGTGTCACGGCGTTGACCACAACCCGCTCAAGTACTGATCAGCCCAAAGACCCGTATGCCGCGCCACCCACCTCAGCGGGTGCCGCTCTATGACAAATGCATGGCCTGCGAGCCACATGTGGCGCGGAGCGCGGCATCCGCCCCTGCCGGGACGCTTGCGGGGCCACGACATTCCATGTCGCATTCCTGCAACGCCTCCAAGCCCGGCGAGGACACGGCCACAAATTTTGAGCCAGATCAATACGTCGCGGGGCTTTCGGCGGCATGATCAAGCAACCGAAAAGTTTTCATAACATCCACGGGAGCCAAAAAATGAACTTTCGCACCATTGCAACAACGGTCGCGGGCGTGGGAATGGTTGCCTTGGCAACGTCTGCGATGGGTGGCTCTGCCCCAGGAACCGGGATGATGGGGTCGGACCATGATGGAACACTTCACGGATCGCCGAATATGTGCGTGGAGTGTCATACACCTCACCAGGCGCATGCGACGATGCTCCTGTGGAATCACGATTTATCGTCCGCAACATACCAATGGGACGTCCCAGCGACCACTGCGGGAACGCCTTATCCGGTGGTGTCGGGGCAGACTTACATGGGGCCCTCCGCCAAGTGCCTGAGCTGTCACGACGGCACGCTGGCTACCGAAGCGAACGAGTGGTACAACGCCCAAGCCAACAGCGGCGCGTACAAGTGCGGAACGGGTCAAACGCCGGTCGCATGGTGCAAGATTGGCGGGCTGTTCGGCACGCCTAATGCGAGCCTCGGTGGTGGCAATATGGCAGGCACGCACCCGGTGATGATGCCCTACCCGACCAATAACCTTCCAAGCACCTACAATGGCGTGACGACCGGTGCCGGCCTCCTGACCGACACGTACGAATGGGTTCCGGATCCGACGGTCAACAACATGCGCATCTACACCGACAGTGGCGGGGGCGTTATCTCCGCCGCCAAGATTCCTGGTGGCGCCGTGCCGGGCAAGAGCGGGATCGAGTGCGGATCGTGCCACGACGTGCACAACGGCGTGCGCACGCAGGATGTGTACCTTCTGACCGGCAAGATCACCGGCAACACCGGCGGTCCGGTGGGTGGGTACATCTGCGAGAACTGCCACAACAAGTAGTCAGCTGGTCTACCTGCAGTAAAGCAACAAGGAAGGGGCCGACGATGTCGGCCCCTTCCTCCTCATGCAGGGAGCGCAGGATCTCACCCTCCTGCGCATGGGACCAGGGCGACTCAAGGGTACCGCCAGAGATGCGGATCGGGTGCCGCGCCGGGGCATTCCGCGATAAGCAGTTAAGATAGATAGCTTCAGCGTTCGGCTGGCGTGTTGCGGTCAAAGCTCGGCCTCTCCCGACTCGAAAGGCAAAAAATGCAGCGGCTCATGGTCTTGCTCTTCCTGCTCGGCATCGGTGGCGCTTCGGCAGCCGATCAGCCGGTGCGCGAAGCAGCCCTTTCCGTCTCGGGAACGGTCCTCGAAGTAACGGACGTCGAGAACTATACCTATCTGCTTATTCGGACCGCGGATGGGGACGTCTGGGCGGCAATCCCCAAGACGCCGGTCGTGGCAGGAACGGAGGTCAGCGTCGTGGATGCGGTGGAGATGGGCGGCTTCGAAAGCCCGACGCTGCAGCGGAGGTTCGATCGCATCGTGTTCGGCCGCCTGGGCGACTCCGCAAAACACGGCGGACACGAAGACATCGCGGCCATGCATGCAGCGCTAGGCGGTTCGCCCGATGTCGCGAAAGTCAGCGTTGCGAGGGCCTCTGGACCGGACGCGCGCACGGTCGCAGAAGTCGTGACAGACAGGGCAGCCCTCAGGGACAAAGCGGTGAAGGTACGCGGGCAGGTGGTGAAGTTCACGCCAGCGGTGCTCGGAAGAAACTGGGTTCACTTGCGCGACGGCTCGGGCTCCGCGTCGGACGGCAGCAACGATATCCTGGTGACCACCGCGGACGAGGCGACGATCGGAGACGTCGTCATGGTGACAGGCGTGGTGCGCACCGACCGCGACCTCGGGTCCGGCTATTCGTATCAGGTGCTCATCGAGGACGCGACGCTCGTTAGATGAGCCCGCCGCTCTGCCGCCCTCGCCCAGGCGGCTCGACCTGCCCGCTGTTTGCGGCGGCCCGATGCAGTGAACGGCGCGTCGACCGCCGCAGGTAGAATCGGCCGATGCCCCGCAATTCCGCACCCAGGCGCAGGCACCAGGGTCCCTACGGCGGCCGTGCGACGGTTTCCGTCCAGCAGGTGCTCACCCGCGCCGTCGCCTTGCACCAGGCGGGCCAACTCGCACAAGCCCAAGCGCTCTACAAGCAGGTTCTGCAAACGCAGCCGACGAATTTCGACGCGCTGCATCTTCTGGGCCTCGTCGCCTGCCAGATGCACGATGCGAGGCGCTCGGCCGAACTGATCACCCGGGCGATCGCGATCAAGGCGAACTACGCTCCCGCGCACCACAATCTGGGCATTGCGCTCTCCGAACTCGGCCAGTACGAGGCGGCGGTCAAGAGCTACGACGCGGCGATCGCACTTGGCGCCGATAACGCCAAGGTTCACTACGATCGAGGCAACGCGTTGTCGGACCTCGGACAACCCGAATCGGCACTGCACAGCTACGAGACGGCAATCGAGCTCCAACCCGATTTCGCGGAAGCCCATTACAACCGGGGCAGCGTTCTCTCCCGGCTAAGGCAGACCCGCGCCGCGTTGCAGTGCTTTGACAGGGCGCTTGAGTTGAAGCCCGGCTACGCCCTGGCCTGGAACAACCGCGGCGTCGCGCTGCACGAACTCGGACGAACGGACGCGGCGTTGCAAAGCTTCGACCATGCGATAGAAGCCAACGCCAGCTTTGCCGATGCGATCAACAATCGCGCGTTCGCGCTGGCCGAGCTGAAGCAGCACGCCGCCGCGCTGCAGAGCTTCGACCGCGCCCTCGTGCTGCGACCCGATTATCCGTTCCTGCTCGGCGCGCGCCTGCGCACGCGAATGCAGATATGTGATTGGAACGATATCGACGCTGACGTCGCGCAGCTTGCGGCGCGACTGGAGCGCGACGATAGGGCGGCGCGCCCTTTCGACGTGCAGGCGATCATCGACTCTCCCGAACTGCAGGCCAGGATAGCCCGAACGTGGACGCAGGAAAGGTATCCACCGCTGGAACTGTTAACGAGGCCTCTGCCTTATCCACGCCACGAGCGCATCCGCATCGGATACTTTTCGGCCGATTTCCGTAATCACGCAGTATGCATCCTGGCAGCGCAGCTGTTCGAGCAGCATGATCGATCGAGGTTCGAATCATTTGCTTTTTCCTATGGCCCCGATACCGGCGACGAACTGCGCTGCAGAGTGGCAGCGGCGTTCGAGCATTTCATCGACGTTCGCGAGCAGAGCGACCAGGACGTCGCGGCGCTGGCGCGGGAGCTGGAAGTGGATATCGCCGTGGATCTGGGTGGCTTCACGCAGCATGCCCGAACAGGAATATTCGCGCTGCGGGCCGCTCCGGTGCAGGTAAGCTACCTGGGCTACCTCGGCACGATGGGCGCGCCTTACATGGATTACCTGATCGCGGACGAAACCACGGTCCCCGAAACGCAATGGAAACACTATACCGAGAGGATCGTCTGGCTGCCGAGCTACCAGGTCAACGACTCGAAACGAAGCATTGCGCCAAGGCCGTTCTCCAGGGCCGAGCTCGGGTTGCCGGACACCGGGTTCGTGTTCTGCTGCTTTAACGACAACTACAAGCTCACGCCCTCGATGTTCGACTCCTGGATGCGGATACTGCAGCGGGTCGAGGGGAGTGTCCTGTTTCTCTATGCCGACAACGATCTTGCGCGGCAGAATCTGCAGCGGGAGGCGACCCTCAGGGGGGTCGGCGCACGCCGGCTCGTCTTCGGCGGGCGCCTGTCCGCTCCGGATTATCGGGCCCGGTACCGCGCGTGCGACCTGTTCCTCGACACGCTGCCGTACAACGCCGGCACGACGGCGAGTGACGCGCTGTGGGCGGGGTTGCCGCTGTTGACCTGCGCCGGCGAGGCCATGGCCGGACGGGTCGCGGCGAGCTTGCTCCGAGCGATCGGACTGCCCGAGCTCGTCACCCACTCACGGGTGGAGTACGAGACCCTCGCGGTGGCACTCGCCATGGACGCCACTCGGCTGGGAGAAATCCGGCGCAAGCTTGCCCAGCATCGTGACTCGACCCTGCTGTTCGACACGCCGCGCTTCACCGCGTCGATCGAATCCGCGTATTCCACGATGTATGAGCGACAGCGCGCGGGGCTTCCCACGGATCACATTCGCGTGTCGGCCATCACAGCGGCCGACCGCCGACCGGACGCGGTACCGAGTGGAGAGTACCTCTGAGGCACGGGCACAGCCTCGGTACGACTGCATCACGCGCACCGTTGTGGTCGCGCCAGTAGTCCGAGGGGCGCAAGGCCGAGCGCGGCCATCGCAGCCGCGATCGCGCTCGCGCAGGCCCGGGCAGGGCCCCGCCTCAGGCACCGCCTGCGCGGGTGAGGGTTTGCGCGACCAGTCGCCTTGCGCGCAGCACGCCGCCGGCGACCGTAGCAACGCCGGCGAAGATGCCGGCTGCATACACGCGCACCATGCCGTCGCCGACCCCTGCCTGCGCCACCGATTGGCCCTTGGCCAGCCGCGCCGCATCGCCGCCATCGAGATCCAGCCTTGCCATGGCGCTGATCAGCGCATCGACCGGCAACAGGGCCGCATCGCGAGCCGCCAGAGGTCGCTCGTCGAGCGCCTCCAGTGTCAGGGCGTTGTCGAGCGTGAAATCGCCGCTTGCCGTTCGCGAGAGCGCGCTCAAATGCGCGCCACAACCGAGCGCGATGCCGATGTCCTCTGCCAGCGTGCGGATGTAGGTGCCCTTGCTGCAGCGCACGCGCAGCTCGAGTTCGTTCGCCCGCCACGCCAGCAGTACGAGCTCGTGGATCTCGACGGCGCGCGGATGGCGCACGATCTCCACCCCCTGGCGCGCGTATTCGTAGTATTTGCGCCCGTCGCGCTTGAGCGCGGCGTAACGCGGCGGTACCTGCGCGATCTTGCCCACAAAGCGCGGCAGCACCACCGCGACATCGTCGCGCGACGAAGTCACCGCGCGCGTATCGACCACGTCGCCTTCGGCGTCGCCGGTCGTTGTCGTTATGCCAAGCCGCAGCACCGCGACATAGGTCTTGTCGGCGTCGAGCAACGCATGCGCAAACTTGGTCGCATCGCCGAAGCAGATCGGCAGCAAACCCGTCGCGAGAGGATCCAGGGTCCCGGTATGGCCCGCCTTGTCGGCCTGGTACAGGCGCTTCACGCGCTGCAGCGCGGCGTTGGACGAAAGGCCCTTCGGCTTGTCGAGCAGCAGCACGCCATCGATGCGGCGTCGCGGCAGGCCGGATGAACCCGCCCGCGTCATGTCAGGAGGAATGCTTGCGATCTTCGGCCAGCGCGTCGTCGATCAGCTTCGACAGGCGCAAGCCGGATTCGATAGTATCGTCGTAGGCGAAGTGCAGCTGCGGCACGCTGTAGAGGTCGAGGCGATGCGCCAGCTCGCTGCGCAGATACCCTGCCGTGTGCTGCAGCGCCGCCACCACCGCCGCCGCCTGTTCGGCACCGCCGAGGTGGGTGACAAAGACCTTGGCGTGCGACAGATCCGGTGTCACCTCGACCGCCGTGACCGTCACCATGCCGATGCGCGGATCCTTCACGTGCAGCCGGAGCAGATCCGCGAGTTCGCGCTGGATCTGGTCGCCGACGCGTTGCGCGCGTTGCGAATGTTTTTTCATGCGCTCTGCCCTGCCAAGCGTCGCCGGCCGCGGTGCCCGCGGCCGGCCCTGCCAACGGTTTCGCCCGGACCGTCGGCCGGATGCGTGACCTACAAGGTCCGGGATACCTCGACGATTTCGTACACCTCGAGCTGATCGCCCTTTTCGATATCGTTGAAACCCCTGACCGAAAGGCCGCACTCGAACCCCGCCTTGACTTCCCGCACGTCGTCCTTGAAGCGTTTGAGCGAATCGAGTTCGCCGTCGTGTATGACCACGTTGTCGCGCAGTACCCTGACCTTGGCGCCCCGACGCACGACGCCCTCGAGCACGTAACAGCCGGCCACGGTCCCGACCTTGGATATGCGGTATACCTCGCGCACTTCGACGAGTCCCAGCTGGCTCTCCTTCTTCTCTGGCGTAAGCATGCCCGAGAGCGCGGCCTTCACCTCATCCACCGCTTCGTAAATGATGTTGTAGTAGCGAATGTCGACGCCGTTGTGCTCGGCGAGCTTGCGCGCGGCCACGTCGGCCCTGGTGTTGAAGCCGATGATCACCGCCTTCGACGCCAGCGCCAGGTTGACGTCGGACTCGGTGATGCCGCCGACCGCGGCGTGCACGATGTTGACCTTGACCTCGTCGGTCGAGAGCTTGGCCAGCGCCGTGGCCAAAGCCTCGTAGCTGCCCTGGACATCGGCCTTCACAATCAAGGTCAGCGTCTTGACCTCAGTCTCGCTTCCTTCGGCGAACATGTTCTCGAGCTTGGCGGCCTGTTGCTTGGCCAGCTTCACGTCGCGGAATTTGCCTTGACGGAACAGCGCGATCTCCCGCGCCTTGCGTTCGTCACCGAGGACCATGACCTCCTCGCCGGCAAGCGGAACATCCGACAGGCCCTGGATCTCGACCGGAATCGCGGGGCCGGCGCCTTGCACGCTCTTGCCCGCTTCGTCAGTCATCGCCCGCACGCGGCCAAAGACGGCTCCGGCGAGCACGATGTCGCCACGCTTCAAGGTTCCGGAATGAACCAGTACGGTTGCCACCGGCCCCTTGCCCTTGTCCAGGCGCGACTCGATGACGATGCCCTTCGCCAGCGCGTCCCGGGGTGCTTTGAGCTCGAGCACCTCCGCCCGGAGCAGAATCGCGTCGAGCAGCGCATCGATGCCCTTGCCGGTCTTCGCCGATACCTCGACGAACTGGTCTTCGCCGCCGTATTCCTCGGGCAGCACGCCTTCGGCGACAAGCTCCTGCTTGACCCGTTCCGCGTTGGCTTCCGGCTTGTCGATCTTGTTGATGGCCACGACGATGGGCACCGCGGCGGCGCGGGCATGCGCGATCGCTTCCTTCGTCTGCGGCATGACACCGTCGTCCGCCGCCACGACCAGGACCACGATATCGGTGACCTTGGCGCCGCGCGCGCGCATCGCCGTGAACGCTTCGTGGCCGGGCGTGTCGAGGAACGTGATCACGCCCTTGGGCGTTTCGACGTGATAGGCGCCGATATGCTGCGTGATGCCCCCCGCTTCGCCGCTGGCGACACGCGTGCGGCGGATGAAGTCAAGGAGCGAGGTCTTGCCGTGGTCGACGTGTCCCATGACGGTCACCACCGGCGGCCGCGGCAGGGACTCCGCGGTCGACGATTGCGCCGTTGCCGCGAGCAGCACATCGGGGTCATCGAGCTTGGCCGCGATTGCCTTGTGCCCCATCTCCTGGACGATGATCATCGCCGTTTCCTGGTCGAGCACCTGGTTGATGGTGACCATGGTGCCGAGCTTCATCATCGTCTTGATGACCTCGGCAGCCTTTACCGCCATCTTGTGCGCGAGATCGGCGACGGTGATCGTTTCGGGCACCGAGATCTCGCGTATGACCGGTTCGGGCGCGCCGAGTGAAGCCGCCTCGCCGATCTCTTCGCCCTCTTCATGCCGGTGCTTGCCGCTCTTGGGTTGCTTCCACGCGGTGGTGGCCGCGCCACTGGAGGCGTCGCCGCGCAACTTCAGGGCGCGACGGCGTGCCGCCTCCTCCTGGAAGGCGGTCGCCGACGGCTTGCGCGACGGTTTATCCTTCTTCGTACCCGGCTTGGTCGCCGGCTTGTGCAGCGTACCTTCGGTCTTGGCGACGGGCTTGGCTTCGGCGACCGGCTGTCCCGCTGCGCTCTCGGCCGGCTTGGCGGATGCAGCGGCCGCTGCCTTGACCGCGGCGTCCTCGGCTTCCTTTTCCTTCTTGGTCTTGCGCTTCGCCGCCTGCTCCTGCTTTTTCTGAACCTCTTCCTGCTGCTTCGCGATCAGCGCCTGGGCTTTGCGCGCCTCTTCCTCGCGCGCAGCAACTTCGGCGGCCGACACGACGACTTGCGGTGGCGGGGCGACTTCTTCCGGCGCAGGCGCGGCTTCGGCGCCATCGCGCTTGACGAAGACGCGCTTCTTGCGCACCTCGACCTGGATCGTGCGCGCGCGCCCGGTGCTGTCGGCCGCCTTGATTTCGGAGGTCTGCTTGCGCGTCAGCGTGATCTTCTTCTTCTGGTCCTGGCCACCGTGCTGCTTGCGCAGGTAGTCGAGCAGGCGCGTCTTGTCCTGCTCGGAGAGTTTGTCGCCTTCCTTCTTGCCGGCGACGCCCGCCTTGGCGAGCTGCTCGAGCAGGATGCCCGAGGGCATCTTGAGCTCGGTCGCGAATCGTTCGATGGTGGTCTGCGCCATGATTCCTCTTCCGCCTTGGCCTAAGGGCTCTGTTCGGCGTGGCTTGGCTCGGCGTTCTCGAACCAGTGTGCGCGCGCCTTCATGATCAGATCCTGGGCGCGCTCCGCGCTGATGCCAGTCAGCTCAGTCAGTTCGTCGACCGCGAGATCGGCCAGCGCGTCACGGTTGGTAATGCCCTTTTCAGCCAGCAACCCGGCCGTTTCCGTATCCATGCCGTCGAGGTTCAGCAGGTCCTCGGAGACATGCTCGACGCTCTCCTCGCGCACGATCGCCTCGGTCAGAAGGGCGTTGCGCGCGCGGCTTCGGAGCTCGTTCACCGTATCTTCGTCGAACGATTCGATCTCGAGCATTTCGTTGAGCGGAACGTAGGCGATTTCCTCGAGCGTGGAAAACCCCTCCTGGATCAGGATGTCCGCGACTTCCTGATCGACGTCGAGCTTTTCCATGAATAACGCGCGGATCTTGTCGCTCTCGGCCTGATGTTTCTGCTGCGACTCCTCGACGCCCATGAGGTTGATCTCCCAGCCGGTGAGCTCGGAGGCAAGTCGCACGTTCTGGCCGCTGCGGCCGATGGCCATGGCCAGGTTCTCCTCGTCGACCACGACGTCCATCGCGTGCTTCTCTTCATCGACGACGATGCTCGAAATCTCGGCCGGCGACAGGGCGTTGACGACGAACTTGGCTGGATCGTCGGAATACAGAACGATGTCGACCCGCTCGCCGGCGAGTTCGTTGGTCACCGCCGTCACGCGCGAGCCGCGCATCCCGATGCAGGTGCCCTGCGGATCGAGCCGCGGATCGTTCGACTTGACCGCAATCTTGGCGCGCACGCCGGGATCTCGCGCCGCGGCGCGAATCTCGATCAGGCCCTCTTCGATCTCCGGGACCTCGAGCTCGAACAGCCGAACCAGCAGTTCGGGCACGATGCGCGAGAGCACGAGCTGCGGCCCGCGCGCCTGCGCCTCGATCTTGGTCACGTAAGCGCGCACGCGATCGCCGACGCGGATGTTCTCCTTCGGAATGAGCTGGTCGCGGGGAATCATTCCCTCGAAGCGGCCCGATTCGACGATGGCACTGCCGCGCTCGATGCGCTTGACCGTGCCGGTCAGCAGATTGTCCTGGCGCTCGAGAAAATCGTTGAGAATCTGCTCGCGTTCGGCGTCGCGGATCTTCTGCAGGATTACCTGCTTCGCCGCCTGGGCGCCGATGCGCCCGAATTCGACCGGCTCGAGCGGCTCCTCGACGACATCGCCGAGTTGCAGTTCCGGGTCGCGCTCGGCGGCATCGGTTATCGCAATCTGGTGCGCCGGCTCCTCGTGCTCCTCGTCGGGCACGACGGTCCAGCGCCGGAACGACTCGTAGTCGCCCGTCTCGCGGTCGATCGACACGCGCGCGTCGATGTTATCGGCGTACTTCTTCTTGGTCGCCGACGCGAGCGCGGCCTCGAGCGCCGAGAAGACGATCTCCTTGGGCACATTCTTTTCGCGCGCCAGCGCGTCAACGAGGAGGAGCAGTTCGCGGTTCATCTTGTGTTTCTCCACTCAATCTTGGGCACCAGGCGCGCCTTATCAATATTGGCCAGCGGGATCGCCTGCACGCCGGAAGCCGTCTCGAGACGCACCACGCCGGCGCCAATGCCGCGCAGGACGCCCTTGATGCGGCGCGAATTGCCGATCGGTTCGTGCAATTTCAACTGCGCCTCCTGCCCGTCGAAGCGGGCGAAATCGGCTTCCTTCTTCAACCGCCGGTCCAGGCCGGGCGAGGAAACTTCCAACCGGTCGTAGAGAACGTGCTCGACGGCAAACAGATGCGTCAAATGACTGCTCACCTGCGCGCAATCCTCGACGTCGATGCCGCCGGGCTTGTCGATGAAAATACGCACGAGCCGACCCCCGGCCGAGAGCTCGCAATCGACCACCTCGTACCCCATCGGGGGCAACGTCCGTTCCAACAACTCGTTCAGCTTGACCGCCGCCGGCATGATCTCTGGGAAACCGAAAAAGCAAAAAAAAATGGGCTGTCGAGCCCATTTCTCTTACTTATCAGGTGCTATCTTACCAGAAATCCGGGGCTGCTTGAAGGGGTTCCTGGCGACCTGATCGGGCGCCTTGACGCCGCGCTGCGAGCGCCCGGAACTTGGGGCAAGCGCCCTGGAGGTCGGCATGACTCGAACCGCAGCGGCCCTGATCGGGTCGCTTTTTGTCGCGGCGTGCGGCGGTCCTGCGCCCGCCCCACCGCCTGCGCCGCAGGGCAGCGCGGCGCCTCCTGCCGCCGTTGCGCCGGCTGCGCCCATTGCGTCCCCGGGCGCCGCTGCGCCGACTGCGCCGGCCACTGCGGCGCTCGCGCCGTCCGGGTCAAGCCCTCCGCCTGCGCTGGTCATGCCCGCTGGCGCGCTCTACGCCTGCGTCGTCGAGAGCAAGGGAGCGCGCCAGATCAGCACGATCGAGCTCGAACCGCGGGTCACCAAGGTATGCGCGAAGAATCCGGAAATGGGACCTTGCCAATACGCGCGCGAGGCCTGCCGCGCCCACGGCGGACGGGTGTTCGGCCCGGAAGGGCGCGAGATCACCCGTGCAACCGAGGCGGAGTACGACCGGCGGGTGATGCGAATCCGCCTGCAGTCGAACTAGATCACAGGGCGCTAGAAGGCGACGTTGTTGCGTCCTTTGAGGGCGAGCATTCGACGCGCGTCGTCGGGCGTGGCGATGGACAGCGAAAGCTCGCTCAAGATGCTGCGGATCCGGGTCACCTGCTCTGCATTGCTCTTGGCCAGCTGCCCCTTCTGCAGATAGATACT
>Ga0074045_10001520_pt1 | contig 22305 bp, 16 predicted proteins | sample BogForMeECP23OM2_FD_94442 | JGI IMG/M metagenome (GOLD analysis project Ga0074045, IMG submission 94442) | Bog forest soil microbial communities from Calvert Island, British Columbia, Canada - Bog Forest MetaG ECP23OM2 | ecosystem: Environmental > Terrestrial > Soil > Wetlands ... | reverse complement strand
CGCTTGCCAGCTTTTTGATTATGGTTGCTCTGGGAACTTCGATCAGTGCAATGATACTGCAGGGCCGAAATGCCGATGCGTATAAAAAAATAGCGACAATCCTGGTAACAACGGCAGCGCCGGTAGCACCTGCAACTACGGTAACACCGGCAACTCAAGCAACTCAGGCAACTCTCATTGCTCCTGAAATTAAGCAGGCGGATACGATAGGCGTTGCTGCAAATTCGTTGAGTGTTCAGGAGAATAAGAATCAGGATGTTAAAATGCCTGATAGTATTGGAAAGATACCCATGACAAAAAGAAGAACAATTTGGTGGACACTGCATAATATATACGGCGAGGTAAATTCCGATATCATGAACGCGGTGTTTGCAGTTAATCCCCGAATTAAAAATAAGGATATGATCACGGAAGGAAGTGTAATAACGCTTCCGTCAATTGCAGCGGATATAAAACCGATAAACAAAGGCGACATAATCGTTGCTTTAAAAAGTGGAAAAGATTTAGAAACGATGTATAATATTTATCGTAACAATCCTGACGAGAGGAAAATGCCTCCGCTGGCATTTCTTTCTTTCTGGAATAAAAAAGAAGGTATGGAATTCGCGATTGTTATCGATAAAAGTTTCAATAATTATAACTTGGCCGAAGAAGCAGTCGGCAAATTACCACCAGTGATTGCCGCCAAAGCAAAAATTTTAACCCAATGGGATGCGGATACAGTTTTTTTTAACCGCCGCGTGTTGCATCATTGAGTTGATCGTGGAGGATAAATGAGAATCAAACAACGTCTTGGTGAAATACTTGTAAAGCAAGGGGTTTTGACCGAAGAAATGCTGGTAAAAATCCTGAATGATCAGAAAAAAACCAATTTAAAGATTGGCCAGTTTTTAATACGTCAGGGGATTCTTCAGGAAAAACAAATAATAGACTTATTATGCGAGCAACTCAATCTTCAAAAATATCAAATAAACAAGTTCCCCCTGGATCTGAATCTGGTGCGTTTTATTCCCATTGATTTCGCGCAAAAAAATCAAGTGGTCCCTTTAAAATTACAGGGGAATCTTTTGACCGTCGGGGTTGTTGACCCTCTGGAGATAAAAACGTTCGATTCCATCGAAAAATTAACCAACATGGAAGTCGAACCTGTCATTTGTTCGGAATTGGAAATCAATCAGCTCATCAGCAGTATGTACGGCATGCAATCCGATCTTGGCGATATCATGGAAAACATGGAGATAGAATCCAAGGGTAAAGAAGACGACTCCGAAACTCAGGAAGAAATCCAGATCACATCGTTACAGGATGCTGCGGGAGAGGCGTTGGTTGTTCGTTTGACTAATTCTATTTTTGCTCAGGCCGTTCGCAGCAGAGCAAGCGATATACATATCTCTCCGCAACAAAATACCGTGCAGTTGCGTTTTCGCATTGACGGACGGCTGATCGAAATGCCCTCGCCTCCCAAATCCATATTTTTATCTGTCATTGCCCGTCTTAAGATTATAGCCAACATGGATATCACCGTTTCCAGAGTTCCTCAAGACGGTCGATTCACTCTGAAACTGGAGAAAAAGGAAATTAATGTCAGAGTTTCTTCGATTCCCACAATTCACGGAGAAAATATTGTCATGCGTCTGTTGGATATGAGCGCCGGTATTTATACCCTGGATAGTTTGGGCATGGATGCTGACGATATGGCTAAAATAGAAAGCATGAGCAATAAACCTTATGGAATGATTCTGAGCACAGGACCAACGGGAAGCGGCAAAAGCACCAGCCTGTATGCAATCCTGAGTTCCATAAACAAACCGGATATAAATATAATTACTCTGGAAGATCCGGTCGAATACAGGGTAAATGATATTCGTCAGGTGCAGTTAAACACTAAAGCGGGAATGACTTTTGCCGGCGGCTTGCGTTCAATTCTTCGTCAGGACCCGGATGTTATTATGGTTGGTGAGATTAGAGATGCGGAAACTGCTGCTGTATCGGTACAGGCGGCGCAAACGGGGCATAGAGTTTTGAGCACTGTTCATACGAATGATGCCGCGGGAGTTATAACGCGATTTATCGATATGGGCATCGAGCCTTTCCTGATTTCATCTGTTCTTATCGTATCTTTTGCTCAAAGATTAGTGCGGACTGTTTGTCCATATTGCAGGGAACCTTATAATCCACCGGTGAAAGCTCTTACTGCATTTGGAATAACAGAAGCAGAAGCAAAAAACGCTAATTTCCAACGCGGTAAAGGTTGCAGCCAATGCAAGAATACCGGCTTCAAGGGAAGAACAGGTGTTTTTGAGGTTTTGGCGATTGATGAGATGATTCAGGATATGATTGTTAATCAAAGGTCGAGTCCCGAAATCACGCGCGCCGCGGTAGCTGCCGGGAAATTAAAAACATTACAAAAAGACGCAGCCCAAAAAGTTGTTCAAGGGATAACTACTCTGGAAGAAGCGGCTTCCGCTGTTATGACTTAAAATAAATAAGGATGAAAAATGCCCAAATATACTTACCAGGCCATTAACAATATTGGAGAGGAAGTTTCCGGGAAATTAGAGGCGGAATCAGCTGAAACTGCAAATTTCATGCTGATTTCCCGCGATCTTATACCATCAAAAATTAAGGAACAACAAGGAGGTAATGATTGGATAGATGCGCTATCCGTGATGGGCAAAGTTAAAACAATGGATCTGATAATGTTTACAAAGCAGTTCCATTCCATGCTGGTTGCGGGGATACCGATATTAAGAATTTTGTCTATTCTGGAGGATCAGACGGAAAGCAAAGGTTTGAAGCAGGCGATATCAAAAATTATTAAAGATATCAATCAAGGCTCCTCCCTTTCTGATTCGATGCAAAAACACCCCAAAATATTTGACCGCCTTTACTGTGACATGATCAGGGCAGGTGAAGTCAGTGGAAGTGTGCCGGTCGTTTTAGAGCGATTGATTTACATTATTGAACATGAAGCAAAAGTCAGGTCAGACATAAAATCGGCGCTGAGATATCCAATGATAGTGCTTATAGCCTTATCATGCGCTTTTATATTTCTTTTAACTGTTGTAATACCCCAATTTGTTTCTATTTATAACCAAGCAGGGTTAGTTTTACCGTGGCCCACAAAAATTGCCATGCTGTTGTATGGTTTAATTCATAATTACTGGTATTTAATGCTTGGTGCAATATTAATAATTGTTTTTAGCTTGCGTTTCTATTTTAAAACAAGCAACGGCAAATTCGTGAAGGATTCTTTTTTATTGGAAGTGCCTATAATAGGGCCGGTATTTAAAAAGGCGGCATTATCACGTTTTGCCAGTATTTTTGCCATTTTACAAACAAGCGGCGTTCCCATTATGCAATCATTGACCATACTTTCGGCTACAATGGGTAATGAGGCCATGACGCGAACTTTTGATAATATCCGTGAACGTATTAAAGAAGGGGCCGGAATTTCGTCGCCATTAAAATCATCAAAATATTTTACCCCGATGGTTATTGATATGATAGCGATCGGTGAAGAGTCCGGAAAGATTGATGAAATGATGCGGGCAGTCGCGCTACATTATGATAGTGAGGTTGAGTACGCTGTTAAAGCGCTTTCCGACGCGATTGGACCGATTCTAATCGTTGGTTTAGCCGCGGTCGTGGGATTTTTTGCGTTATCCATATTTATGCCGATGTGGGATCTTATGAAATTGGCAACACATCATTGATGGAAAAATATTGATCATGGAAAAAAAGCTGATAATTCTTGACTTTTTACGCTGGAATAATTAGGATAATCAATACGAAATTTTGCAAGTGAAGTCTTATAAATAATCATTAAAACAACTAACGGGCATGAAGAAAGGAGGGAAAAATGTTAAAAAATGAGAAAGGTTTTACGTTGATTGAAATCATTGCGGTTCTGGTTATTTTGGGAATTTTAGCCGCGGTAGCTGTTCCAAGGTACTTTAGTCTGATGGACCAGTCAAGAATTTCTGCCGCACAGGGTGCAATTGGTGAATTAAAAGCGCGTGCAAGCGGTGTATATGCCATGTTGCTTCTGTCGGGCCAGGGAGTCGATCCCGGTGAACCCCTTGTTTATGGTTCTCTAAGTTCTGATGTTGGCAGTGATTATTCAGCTATTACAATAACCCCTGTTGGCAGTAATCTTGTAATTGCGATTGGCACGGTGAAAGGCAGCACTATGAGTACAACTCCTAGCGGGACCTGGTATTACCCAACACAAAGCTAAATAAAAAACATTTGGGAAAAATAGCGTGAATCATATCACGCTATTTTTTTGCCGATTTTTCAATTAATATAGGAACATTTCCCTGCGATAAATAAATAATTTTCAATCTTAGGAACGTAAATAAGCAATTTTTCATCTTTGTTCAATTGTTGAATATATTCTTTTAAATTTAAAGAACCCTGTAAATATAACAAGAGGCGAATTTCCTGATTAAGCATTTTTGTATCTTTGATTTTTCCGTATAATTCAATAAAAGCCAGATTGGCAAAAGCATTTTGCGGAGCAAGTTCCCGGACGGATTTCCAGTAATAGATGGCGCGGGCATAGTTATTTTTCAGGCGGCAGATCTCGGCCATAATCTCGAGCGCGGTTTGTGAATCCGAATCTTTCGTGAGACTTTTTTCGGCGAAATTTTTAGCGGCATCAATTTTACCGTCTTTTAACAGAATAAAACTGTATAATTCCAATAGCTTGGAATTATCGGGATATTTCTTGAATTTGTTTTCGATAATTTGTCCCGCTTGTTTAATTTGATTCTGCCGGAGTTTTATTTTAGCCATGCATATATAATTGGGGATATGCTCAGGATTTGTTTTGGAAGATTTCATAAAGTAGTTCATGGCCAGATCGTCCTGCATTTCTGTAAAATAAAAAAGACCCAAATTGTACTCCTGAAGCGATAAAGATATATTGCTTCCTCCAAAATTATTTAAACTTATCGCTTTTTCGTATTCCTGAAGGCCTTTTTCTTTTTCATGATAATTGCAGTAAATGCTGCCTACCATGGCATGCGGCCTGCTCAATCCGGGAGACTTATCAATGTTATCAAACCATAAGAGGAAATCGTCGGAGAATATTTTATTGCGGCTATAAGTAATGTCGCCCAGGCCGAATAAGATGATGGCTATTCCCAAGGCAACGATAATCTGAATAAGCTTTTTGTAGGAGAAGTAATCAACGGCGTAAATTATAAACTCCGCGAAAGGAACAAACAAAAGCATGGACGGCAGATAATTGCGATAATCGTATATTAACTCCAGATTAAAAATGGAGCCTTCAATGATATGATTTAAAAAATAAAAAATAATGCAGAAAGAAATTAACGGACGTTTCCGCGCAATATAAAACGCAAAACCGATTATCGACAAAATCGATAAAATTGAAGGAATTGTAGTCCATGGCTGCAGCAAAGACCGGGAAACTTCAAAATCGTAAAGAAAAGTTAAGCGCGAACCGATCGGATAAAAAAGCAATGAAAGATAAAACAGTATAACGCGGGGTTCGGTTAAAAGCCTTTGTATCATGGTGAAGCCGCGTATCTTATATCCGGCTGACAAACCGTGGAAACCAAAAAAATTGGAAAAACCGCTTGTATAAATAAAACCGATAATTAAAATCAGCAAAAGAGGCAGCGCGGAAAGCTTGATGCATTTTTTAATGTTTTCATTGGTGACGCCCTGAATTAAAAATAAATCAAATAAAAAAATGCTGACCGGAAGCATGGCGGCGTTTTCTTTGGAAAGCATCGCGGCTAAACCGGAAGTTATGCACAGTATAAAAAACAGGATGGAAGAAGATGATCTTTTAGATAGATGGGCAGAGGTTCGGCCTTTGAGATAAAAATACATGGACATGATATAAAATAGTCCCGCCATGGACGTATATCTTTGTACAATGTAGGTAACACAAGTTACCCAAACAGGGTTTAATGCCCAGAAAAACGTCGCCAGAAGCGCCACCGGGTAGGCAATATTTTCATATTGATCTTTCAGCCGCGGAAGTTTCAGCGTGTTATAAATAAATAAAAAAAGAAATACAGAAGAGAGGTAATGGATGATAAAATTAACCACATGAAATCCAAAAACATCCATTCCGCCTAATTTATAATTCAGGGCAAAGCTCAAGACAGGCAATGGGCGCCATAATCTATTGAGGTTCATATCGTATAGATATTGTTTTATTTCCAGCCATGAAAATGATTTTATCTGAATATGAGGATTATTAACGATGTTGCCGAAATCATCAAAATGCCAATCGCCATGAAAACTATTGGAGTAAATAATAAATAAAGCCGCTAAAAGAGCAATAAACGTGAAAAAATATTTCTTCGCTTCAGGGAAGTTTATGTTTACAGGTAGTGTAAAACCATTTTCTTTGGAAAGCATTGTCTTCTCCTGAATAATGAAATATCGTTTAATTTGAAATTTGTTCTTCACTTATGATCTGCCCCCGAAAAGAGGAGCTGTTGTCGGAATACGCTTACATAATTTTATTCGAAAATCAACGGCAGTAATTTCGTTTTTTAGCCCATTGCAGCGCTATGCAGTTTCCCATTTTACATGCTTTTTTCGCATCATAACAGCCGGGCTTTTTGTTGCGCAGATTAAAGTAAGTTCCCCCCCGGTTGTTATAGGCATCGGCATAGTCCGGTTTCAAGCGTATAACTTCATTAAAATCCTTAACGGCGCTTTGATACCGGCGTATTTTAAAGTAAGCCGCCCCCCGGTTGTTATAGGCATCGGCATAGTCCGGTTTCAGGCGTATGGCCTGATTGAAATCATCAACGGCGCTTTGATACCGGCCGAGACTAAAATATGCATTTCCCCGATTGTAGAAGAAACCCGCATCACCTGGTTTCAGGCGTATGGCTTCATTAAAATCATCAACGGCGCTTTGATATCTGCCGAGATTACAATAAGCAGCACCCCTGATAAAATATAAGTCTGCATCATTCGGTTTCAGGCGTATGGCATGATTATAATCTTCTAAGGCCAGCCGATATTGGCCGAGGTTAGCGTAAGCAAGCCCTCTATCTGAGTAGTAGGAAGAATCGTCGGATCTCAAACGTATAGCTTTACTAAAATAATCCAGGGCATTTTGGTGCAAGCCGAGTTTGATATGGATAATTCCCAGATTGTAGTAAGCGTCGGCAAAATCCGGTTTCAGCCGGATTGCCTTATTAAAGTCCGCAATAGCCGACTGATACCGGCCTAGTTTAACGTTAACACTTCCCCTGTTGTTGTAGGCATAGAAAAAATCCGGTTTTAGGCGAATCGCCTCTATAAAATGTTTCATAGCCTCTTCATTTTTACCTTCGTCAAATAAGGCAATACCTAAATTATTATGGGCAAGATAGTTATTCTTTGTTATCTGCAAATTATAATTCCAAAGTTTAATGCTGTTTTGCCATAAACCGCATTGTTGCCAGGTTAGTAATGACATTATGGCAATGAAAAACACTCCTGCCGGAAATAAAATTATTTTGCGCAGGTTTTGATGTGTGAAGAAAAGCGGAATGCCCCAGGCCAGTATTACGGAAATGCCGATAGAAGGCAGATAATGGTAACGGTTGGCCATAGCCTGTTCGCCGGATTGAACTATTCCGATAACCGGTAGCAGGGTTATAGCATACCATAGCCATCCAACAAAGAGATACGGTAAACGTTTAACCGCCCCGATAACCAAAGCGCTGATAACGAGAATTAGAAGCGTGGCTCCCAGGACTTGCCCCAGCGGAATTTGAGCAGGATATGGGTAGAAAACAGCCAGATCACGAGGCCATAATGTTTTCTCCAGATAAGTTATAAAGGAAACTGACGCGTTGGCGATCCGCAAACCAAAAGGAAAATGTTTTATGGATGGATTGTACTGAGTATAAATCGTGATAAGAGAAAAAACTGCCGACAAGATAAATAAAGGTATTTTTTCCTTCAATTGCCATAGAACAAAATGGCCTTCCCTGAACTCAAAACGTTTAAGCGGCCAATAGTCCAGAAAAATCAAAATTACAGGCAGAGTGACAACTACAGGTTTGCTCATAAGAGCCAGGACAAAGCAAAACACAACAGGCAGGTATCTTTTTATAACAGGTTTCTCCGTGAAGTATACATACATGCATAAAGTCAACATCCAGAAAAACGCGCTTAGGACATCTTTGCGCTCAGCAATCCATGCAACCGATTCCACGTGCAGAGGATGCACGGCAAAAAGAGCGGCAACAAAAGCGCTTCGCCAGATCGCTCCTGTCATGCGATTAAAAAGCCAGAAGAGTAAAAGCGTATTAAATATATGCAGGATAAGATTTGTGATATGATAACCGCCGGCGTTCAGGCCAACAAGTTGATTATCCAACATTAATGACAGCCATATCAGAGGATGCCATAAGGAGTCGGCATACGTTGTGCTAAACGCCCAACGAATTCCGGCAAGCGTGATTCCGGACTGGATATGGCTGTTTTCCGTTACATAAAGCGGATCATCGAAATTAGTGAAGTCATAAAGATTTACCTGCCAGAAAACTGTAAAGGTGACAACAGTCAACGCCAGATAAACGATTAGTTTTTGTCTGTCGGAGCTTAAATTTATCCTATTTAACATAATGGAATTCAGTTTCTCTTATAGTAATATTCTACGTCCTGCGTCCTATGTTCTATGTCAAACTTTAAACCTTGAACTTGTTTAATGGCAGAGGCCTTTAACTTTGGCAGCTTCCAACGTTTTGCAATTTCCCGATTTACACGCTTTTCGCGCATCATAACAGCCTTGTATTTTATCGCCCTGTTTTAAGTAATATTCTCCCCGGTCGTTGTACGCATCGGCATAGTCAGGTTTCAGGCGTAATGCTTCATCAAAGTTCGCAATCGCATATCGATACCGGCGAAGGTTATTGTAAACAATTCCCCTTTTGTAGTAGGCATCGGCGTAAACCGGTTTCAGAGCTATGGCTTTATTGTAATCCTCAATCGCCTGTTGATACTGCCCCATGTTAGCATAAGTATTTCCCCTGAAGTAGTAGGAATCTGCATAATACGGTTGCAGACGTATGGCTTTATTAAAGTCCTCGAGGGCGCGTTGATACCGGCCGAGTTGGGCGTACGCTCCCCCCCTGTTGTTGTATAGAATATTACCCACGTTGATTAGTACATTATCCGGCATCGAGCGGATTGCCTCGTTGTAATGATAAATAGCTTCTTCGATCCTGCCTTCTTCAGCAAGAGATGGAGCAATATTGTTATGCACAAGATAGTTATTCTTTGTCACCCGCAGGGCATGGTTAAAGAGAGTCATGCTGTTTTTCCAATAACCGCATTGCTGCCACGTTATAAGTGACAATATACCAATGAAAATCACTCCTGCCGGGAATAAAATCTTTTTGCGCGTATTTTCGTTTTTAAAAAAAAGCGGAATGCCCCATGCCAGCATTACGGCAATGCCGATAGAAGGCAGATAATGATAGCGATCGGCCATTGAGAAACCTCCTACCTGGAGGATCCCGATGACAGGCAGAATGGATATAGCATACCATAGCCATCCAACAAAAAGATATGGCAAACGTCTCATCATTATAATTACGGCAGCGCTGATAACCAGAATCCCGGCAGCGGCGCCTAAGACCTGCCAGATTGGAAGTTGTTCTGAAAAAGGATAAAAAATAGCCAGATCATGAGGCCATAATGTTTCCTCCAGATAGGTCACAACAGAAACAGGCATGTTGGCAATTCGGGAACCCAGAGGGAAAACTTTTACGGACGGCTTGTCCGGAGAATAAAGTGTCATGATAACGAGCGCTGCCGACAAGATAAAAAAAGGTATTTTTTCCCATAGCGGCCATAATGAAACCTTTACCGGTAAAACTTCCGCTAAATTGTTCCCCGTTGTTTTTGATTTAAAACGTTTCAGCGGCCAGTAATCCAGAAGAATCATAACCAGAGGCAGGGTGACAACCATAGGCTTGCTCATAAGGGCGCAAACAAAGGAAATCTCAACAGGCAGATATCTTTTTATAACAGGTTTTTCCGTGTAATATACATACAGACATAAAGTCAACATCCAGAAAAATGCGCCCAAGACGTCTTTACGTTCAGAAATCCAGGCAACCGATTCCACATGAAGCGGGTGAAGCGCGAAGATCGCCGCGACAAAGGCGCTCTTCCAAACGGCTCCTGTCATGCGGTTAAAAAGCCAGAACAAAAACAAAGCGCTCAGTATATGCAGGATAAGATTGGTGATATGATAACCACCGGCATTCAGGCCAACAAGTTTATAATCCAGCATGAAAGACATCCATACCAGAGGATGCCATAAATCGAAATACTTTGTACTTAACGCCCAACGAAAACTGTCAAGCGATATTCCTGACTGGATATGGCTGTTTTGGGTTACGTAAACTTGATCGTCGAAATTAATGAAGTCATAAAGATTTACCTGCCAGAAAACAGCAAGTGTAACAATAGTTAAAGCGATATAAACAATCAGAATCTTTGTCTGATTATCTAAGCTATTATTTATCTTCTTTAACATAGACTCCTGAACATAGACTCCTGTTTTGGTTTCCTTTAAGCAAGGAGAAAAACACTAAATCAATACAAGCTGTTTTCTCAATGAATGTAATCACATCTGGCGGCAATAAATGAATAATTATTAATCATAGGAACGTATATATTCAACTTCTCATCCCTGTTTAATTTTTGAATATATTCATTTAATTTTAAAGAACCCTGTAAATAAAACAAGAAACGAATCTCCTGATTAAGCATTTTTGTATCTTTAATTTTTCCATATAATTCAATGAGCGCCAGATTGGCATAAGCATTTTGCGGAGCAAGCAATCGGACGGATTTCCAGTAATAGATGGCGCAGGCATTGTTTTTTTTCAAGCGGCAGGTTTCTGCCATAATTTCGAGAGCAAACAGAGAATCAGGATTTTTTGCCAGAGATTTTTTAGCGAAATATCGAGCATCAAAAATCCTGCCATCTTTAAACAGAATAAAACTGTAAAGTTCTAATAGTTCAGAATTATCAGGATATTTATTTAATTTATCGCCGATAAGTTGTTTTGCTTCTTTAATTTTGTTTTGCCGTAGTTTAATTTTCGCTATGTGTATATAATTCTGGGAATATTCAGGAATTATTTTAGAAGATTTTCTAAAGTAATCCATGGCCGGATCGTCCTGCCTTTTTTTAAAATACAAAAGACCCAGATTAGATTCCTGAATCGCAAAAGCTTCCTCGCTTCCAAAATTATTTAAAGTCATCGCTTTTTGATATTCCCGAATAGCCTTTTCTTCTTCATTATTAATATAATAAACTCTACCCGCGTTGGTATGCGGTCTGCTCAATTTGGGGGACTTGTCAATATTATCAAGCCATAGGAGCAAATCGTCAGAAACTGTTTTATTGCGGCTATAAGTAATGTCTCCTTCTCCAAATAATATTAAAGCTATTGCCAAAGCAGCAATAAACTGTATGGTTTTTTTATAGGATAAGTAATCAATAGCGTAAATGATGAATTCCGCGCAAGGAACAAACAAAAGCATTGATGGCAAATAGTTGCGATGTTCGTAAATCAATTCCAGAGAAAAAACAGAGCCTTCAATGATATGATTTAGAAAATAAAAAATTATGCAAAAAGATAGTAACGGACGTTTTCGCGCAATATAAAAGGCAAAACCGATTATAAACAATATCAATAAAATTGACGGAATTGTTGTCCATGGGTGCAGCAAAGACCAAGACACATCTATATCATAAAGAAGTGTTAAGCGCGAGCCTGCCGGATAAAACAGCAGGGAAAGATAAAATAAGATGACGCGGGGTTCGGTCAAAAGCCTTTGCGTCATGGAAAAATCGCGTAGTTCATATCCGCCCAAAGCATTAGAGAATCCGCCTGTATAAATAAATCCGATAATTAAAATCAGCAAAACGGGCAGGGTCGAAATCTTAACATATTTTATAATATTTTCTTTAGTGAATCCCTGAATTAAAACTAAATCAAATAGTAAAATGCCGACCGGAAGCATGGCCGCGTTTTCTTTGGAAAGCACGGCGGCCAAAGCGCAAGTTATGCACAGAATAAAAAATAAGATGGAAGAAGTCGTTCTTTTAGATATATGGGCGGATGTTCGACCTTTGAGATAAAAATACATGGACATGATGTAAAATAATCCTGCCATGGAAGCCATCCGCTGAACGACATAAGTGACGGAAGTTACCCAGACGGGATTTAATGCCCAGAAAAACGTCGCAAGAAGCGCCACCGGATAGGCTATATTTTCATATTGATCTTTCAGCCTCGGGAGTTTCAGCGTGTTGTAAATGAATAGAAAAAGAAACACAGCCGAGAGGTAATGGATGATAAAATTAACCACATGAAATCCGAAAACATCCATTCCGCCTAATTTATAATTCAAAGCAAAGCTCAAGAAAGATAATGGCCGTGAAGGTCTTGAGTGTTCAATCCCGTAAATACAATGTTTTATTTCGGGCCAGGAAAAAGACTTCATCTGGATATATTTATTGTCAACAATATTGGCATAATCATCAAAATGCCATTCGCCGTAAAAACTGTTGGAATAAATTAAAATCAGAATGATGAAAAGAGTGATAAACGTAAACGCATAAATGCCTAAAGCATCTGTTCCAAAATGAAAAGAAAGCGTAAATCCATTATTTTTGTTTAACATATATTCGCCTGAAAATAATTATAGATTACACTTCCTGGATTTGGAAAAAAATTCGACCATGGGAAATAATGCGGCCAGGATTATTTCCACAAATGTTATCAAAAAACGGGTAAGGATAGTTCCAAAAATAACTACCGGTTGCGCCATAAATGCCGGAAGAATGAGGAGAGCAAAGCCCTCGCGGACGCCAATGCCGGCAGGAGCAAAAAGAGCTGCTACGCCGATAAGCGATGCGGCATAGTAAACGCCGGTTAAAGTGAGAAAAAGATTCCAGCCGATATGATGGAAACAATTAAAAGCATAATAAATTCCCAAACCATAAGGCAAACCAATTATAACATTGGCGAGGACAAATTTTATCAGCAATCCATAGGTGGGCAATTCGGTCAGCGGTTCTTTATGGATTAACTTAAAAATAATGGCGGAAATCTTTTTCAGAATGGGAGGATATAATATAAGTAGAAAAAATATAACAAAAGAGAGCGCAGTCGTTCGTATATAAGCCGGAATGGTTTCAGGAAGAAAGGCTATGGAGATTAAAACAATAATAAAAGCCGCCGTCATCGAAGTAATGAATTCGACTCCGGTCGCAAAGGCAACAACTCGTTTGCTCGCATTGCTGTATAAATCCATTCGCACAAGGAATAAACCGACTTTGCCCGGTATATATTTCCCCAGTTGAGATAAACTCCAGCATTTGGCTGTTGGCAGAAAAGAAGCTTTGAGGCCAAAAGATGAGGCCAGATGATACCAGATGAATATCTGTAACAGGTAAGATATCAGAAAGGATAATATGCTGTAGAATAAATAGATCCACTCTAAATCATATTTAAAACGGCGTATTTCCGAAAAATTTAAAAAAATATAGTAGCAGACGAAAAAAAATACCAGAAGCAAAAGTAATCTACTGTACCATTTTCTGATATTTGGAGAAATTATTAATTTATTAAGCTTCATAATTGATGCATTCACTCTTGTGCATTTTCTAAAAATATATTGAACTACAGAGAATTTCTTACAAGCATAAATCCGACTCTATAAGCATATATTATTTCCCTTGAATCAGATAGAATAACCATAACGTCGGAAGCCTGTATTTTTTCAGAATATTATCCATTAAATTCAGAGGCCGGAAAAAAAATGCGGCAATTTTTTCAGGGAATAGCTTCCCCATGGCATACATAGGGAGAAAGAAAAAAGTTGTAGCAGGTATCCGTTCTTCTTTGATAATTAATCCGCCTGACTCTTGAATCAGATTAGTCAGTTCAGTAGACGAAAAACAACGGCCTCCTGTTTGAATATTTCCGGATGAAGTATTTATTTTTATAAAATTTAAAATGCCGAAACCGGTTTGATAGTTAATTCCTGAAATGTCAGGTTCAATCATGATTAATTTTCCACCTGAATTTAATTTTTCCAAAAGATTTTTTACCATGATACGACGCTGATTTATTTGGACGTACATCATTACAGTAACCGATATAATCAGATCGAACATCCCTATACTTTCAGGTATTGTTTCTATTGAACCCACAAAAGCATTCTTTCCGGTATTTTTTTTATACAGGGATACATAAGCAGGGCTGATATCCATTCCGATAATTTCAGCTTCGGGCAGTTTTTGTGTCAGTGGCATGGTTATCCTGCCGTAGCCGCAGCCAACATCTAAAATTCTGCAATTATTTTTTATATTATGAATACTATCATATATAAAATTAAGATGAGAAAAATGGAAATGCCTGTTGGCTGCCTCTGGCATGTTTTTAAATAATACACTCTTGTAGGAGCTGCCATATAAAATGCCGCGTTTTTCCCATTCCTCCATGTTGACGTCATGATATGTCACAAGCATATCTCCAACCGGCGCATTTATTTTTCGAAATACTTAAGTAAAAAATTAATAACACTGTCTTGTTGGTATCCGGTTATGCCTGGGTACATGGGAAGTGTCAGTTCGTGTAGTCCAACATATTCTGTAAGCGGCAGATCCTGTTTGACATTAAAATTTTTGTAAAAACTGAATTGATGAATAGGCGGGTAATGGATGCTTGTTTGAATACCGTTTTGCCGAAGATAAGTCATCAAATCATTTCTGTTAACGCTTTTGTCTAAAAGAATGGGGAATATGTGATAGTTGGTCCGGTCGGCCCTGCCGGCAAAAGGAATCGTTATTTGATCAATTTTACTTAATCCATTTTTATAGATTCCGGCTGCCTTTAAACGTAAATTGTTACCATCATATAGTTTTTTTAATTGAACTCTTGCCAGGGCAGCGTGAATTTCATCAATGCGATAGTTATATCCGAGACAGACGACGTCATAGCTGTAAGCGTGTCCTTTATGGCGATCCAGTGTCAGACTGGTCATGCCGTGCGACCTCATCAGCCTGATCTTTTTGGCGTATTCGTCAGAATTAGTGCAGATCATGCCGCCTTCTCCGGTGGAAACATTCTTGTTGGAAAAAAATGAAAAGCATGAAATATCGCCGAGGGCGCCTAATCGCTTATCTTTATAAGTTGCGCCGGGAGCGTGAGCCGCGTCTTCGATGACAAAAAGAGAATGCCTGGCGGCAATGCGCATGATCTCATCCATATCGCAGGCAAAGCCTCCGTAATGCATAACAATAATCGCTTTTGTTCTATCGGATATTTTTCTTTCAATATCGCGGGACGATATTGTCCAGTCATTCAAAGAATTAATATCGGCGAAAACAGGTTTCCCTCCCGCATACAAAATCGAATTCGATGTAGCGACAAAGCTAAGGGAAGGGCAGATAACCTCATCATCATTTTTAACTCCGGCAGCAAGATTCGCCAGATGAAGGGCTGTTGTGCAATTACTGAGGGCTATCGCATGTTTTACTCCGCAAAATTCCGCAAACTCTTTCTCCAATGCCTCCGTTTCCGGCCCCATGGTTAACCATTTGCTGCGTAAAACACGCAGCACGGCTTCCTCTTCTTCCTGTCCATAGTTGAGATCGAAAAGAGGTATCGTTGGATTGCATCCGCTCATAAAACATCCTTCATTTTCTCGAAATCATCAATAGCCTGTTCATAATCTTCCGGACGGCCGATATCCATCCAGTATCCGTCATAGGCATGACAATGGATGGACATGTTGTGAGATAAAAGTTTCTGGACTAAATCGGGAAAATCAAACCGGCCTTTTGCCGGAATAAGAGGCAAAACCCTGCGGGAAAGAATATAAATTCCCATGCTGACATTAAAATTAAAGGATGGTTTCTCCCGGAACCTGGTTAATCTTCCATCTTTTGTGTATTCTAAAGTTCCGTAATTTACGTTTTGTATTCGTTTATGGGTTGCAATAGTTAAATCGGCTTTTTTATTTTTATGAATTGCAAAAAGTTTTTTTAAGGACAAATCCGTCAGAATATCTCCATTCATCATTAAGAAATCATTTTCAAGATTATTAATGTGCCTGATCGGCGCGGCCGTGCCCAATGGCTCTTTTTCAATGTAATATTCGATAGGTATCTTCCATTTTTCGCCGTTGCCGAAAAAGGCGACAAAAAGATCATGTTGATGTCCGATAGCCATCGTAATTTTCTTAAATCCGTTTTTCTTTAACTGTTTAACAACGACTTCCAAAATTGGACAGTCGCCGATGGGCATGAGCGGTTTGGGCAAAACTGTCGTGTAAGGTTTTAATCTTGTGCCTTTCCCTCCAGCCAGAATAATCGCCTGCATAATTCACCTATTTGATGTAAATATCTGTTTTGTAATGATGTAGATTGTCTTTGATCCAGTCAATAGTTTGTTCGAGCCCCTGCCGCAAAGTAAATTGCGGTTGCCATTTTGTGTTTTGCACAAGTCTGCTATTATCGCAATAAAGTCTTTCGACTTCACTTTGTTTAGGCCGTTGACGGTCTTTCGAAAGATGAAAGTTAATTTTTACCCGGCATATATCGGCTATTTCCAGAGCAAGATTTTTTATGGATATTTCAAATCCGGAGCCGATATTAGTGACGGAGCCGTTGAGTTTTTTGAAGCGGGAAATTTTAATCATGCCTTCCACGGTATCCGCCACAAACGTCATGTCCCTTGTGGGAGAAAGATTACCCAGATTTAATTTCCGATTGCCGGCCAGAATCTGGCCGGCAATCGTGGGAATGATTGCTCTTGATGATTGGCGTGGGCCGAAAGTATTGAAAGGCCGGGCGATTTTAACAGGCAAGCCAAAAGAAAGCCAGTAACTGAGCGCCAGTTGATCGGCGGCAATTTTCGACGCGGAGTAGGGAGATTGTCCGACCAGAGGATGTTTTTCTGTGATCGGTACGAATTGCGCGGTTCCATAGGTTTCGCTGGTGGATGTGACAATGATATTGTCGATATTTAAATCGCGTGCATTTTCCAGCACATTATAGGTTCCTTCAATATTTGTTTTAATATAGGCCAGCGGTGAATCGTAAGAATAGGGTATGCCGATCAATGCGGCCAGATGGAAAACTTCCCGGCAGCCTTTCATGGCACGGCGGACTGAATCGAAATCTCTTATATCGCCGCTGAATATTTCCATATCCTTGATGCGCGGAGAATTTTCCAGCCATCCCCAGTCGCTTGCGGAGTTATAGCGGACAAAAGCCCGGACGTCATATCCCAGTTGGGTGAGTCTTTCCGCCAGATGGCTGCCGATGAATCCCCCTGCGCCTGTAACCAGTACTTTTTTTGCGCTCATGTCTTTTGAGGTAACTCCTTTATCTTTTCATAAATGATTTTCGCGCCGGATTCAACAGACAGGACCGATGCCAGCGCTTCATATCTCGCTTTATCATAAAACGAATCCCGCATATTTGAATCGCTCATGGAAACCAGAGCTTTAGCAAGTTTATCATAATCTTCCGATGGAATAATATAGCCTAATTTATACTTTTGAGCAAGAAATCCCATGTCTCCCACACTGGTTAAAATCAAAGGTTTCTTAGCAGTTACGGCTTCCAGCATTATCATGGGGATACTTTCCGAGCGCGACGGTATCACAATGGTATCAACTTTTTGCAACAGATATGTAACGTCTCCATCTTCGAGTTGCCCGGTTAATATCACATCATTTTGGAGGGAAAAACTTTCGATGAGCATTTTGACGTTCTCCGATTCCTCGCCCGACCCTACAAGATAACAGCGAAACGCAATTCCCTTCCGATGCAGTATATCGCAGGCTTTGATAAGAATGTCCTGTCCTTTGACAGAATGAAGACGGCCGATGCAACAGAAAGTAAAGCGATTTGAATCATCAGGAAAAGAGAAATCCGACCTTTTGTTTTCCAGGTATCTTGCAGTTGCCGCGAAATGACATGATTTGCCTCCGGCCAGGGCCGAAGTCCTGGCGCATAAATCAAATCCGTCGGCAAAAAGAAGAGAACTGTTTTTCGCGACATTTTTTATAACAGGCCTAAGTATTGCATTTTCGGCTGCCAGGTAGACATCTGAGCCTAAAGCGCGACAGCAGTATGGTGTCTTTGTCGCAAAGAATAATAATCGCGCGAGGAATCCTGACGGAATCAGCCATTCGGCAAATATAATATCAGGTTTCCATCTTCTGCATAGGGATAGACCCGTCTTAAAACCGTGTAAAAAATATTCAAACGCAAGAATAATTCCATAGAGTCCTCTTTTTCTAAACAATGATACAAGAGGCGTATCGCCTCCTTGCCATCCGAAATATGTCACCCGGCAGCCGGGCCATAATTCTTCATGGTATGTTTCGCGGGAGTCGCAGTTTTGCGTTAAAACATGGACATCTACGCCCTGTTTATTTAAAATGCGGATTGTATCGGGAATGAACACGCCGCTGATTCGTCCGAATCGGGGGAAACTACTCGTCAGCAGCAGCATCTTCATTTTATTTTACCCAGTGTTTTTTTATTGTTTAATTTATAACGGCTGCCGCATTCAGGGCACTGGAATCGATTATTTAGTTGATAACCGCAGGCGCACATCCAGCCTTTTTGGATTGCGGGATTGCCCATCATTAAAGCGTGATCGGGGACATCTTTTGTTACAACGGTGCCGGCGGCGATAAAGGCATAATTTCCGATAGTATGTCCGCAGACTACAGTTGAATTGGCGCCGAGTGACGCACCTTTCTTAATTAATGTGGGTCTGATCTCATCCATCCGGCGAATTTCAGAGCGCGGATTAATCACATTGGTGAAAACGACCGAGGGCCCGCAAAACACAAAATCTTCCAGAGTTACACCCTTATATACGGAAACATTATTCTGGATTTTGCAGCCGTTACCGACGGCAGCATTGGGGCCGATGACGACATTCTGGCCGATTGAACAGTTTTTACCGATATGGGAACCTGAAATTATATGTGAATAATGCCATATCTTTGTTCCCGCGCCGATTTCGACATCATTGTCAATTTCCGACGTTGGATGAATCCAAATAGAATTATCATCATCAGTTTTATGAAGAGCGCTGTTTTTTAGCCTTATTCTGGAACCGTTTTCATTTAAAGAATGTTGTGCGGCATTGAGAACTTTAAGCACCTGCAACCCTTCTTTGCCATCCGTTATGGGTCGTTTTCCCCCCGCGATGCAATCAAGAAAATGCTGGCATTCTATTTTTAGCGGTTCGGCGTAAGAAATCAAAACGCGCTCGGGAACTCCGGGGGACGGCACGGGAAGATTATTTTCCCAGTTGACGTGATGAGGATAGATGAGCAATTTGTCTTCCCATGGAAGCGTATCGTCAAAAACGGCCATTTTCTGATCTCCGACGACAACCAGTTTTTGATCTTTGAAAGGATGAAGCCAGGAAACAAAAACATGCGCCTTGAGGCCGGAAGAAAATTCCAGATGGGTTGTGGTGACATCCGCGATTTTTTTGTGCAGATAATATCCGCCGGTGGCCAGGACACTTTCCGGTTCTTCGCCCGCAAGGGCAAGAATCATCGATATATCATGGGGCGCAAACGACCATAAAATGTTTTCTTCTCTTCTGATTTTTCCGAGATTGAGCCTGTGGGAATAAATATAATTGATGCGTCCCAATTCGCCTGCGGATGCCATTTGCTTTATTTTGACAAAAGCCGGATGATACCGGAGAAGGTGTCCCACCATCAATATCAGCTTATGTTTTGCCGCCAGAGCGATCAGCTCTTCGGCGTCTTTTTCGGTCAGTGTCATCGGTTTTTCCACAAAAACATGTTTGCCGGACAGAAGGGCTTCTCTCGCCAGCAGGAAATGAGTCTCCGCGGGCGTGGCGATGACGATTCCATCAATGCCTTTGCTGGAAATGACATCTTTTAAAGAAATGCAGGTTTCACACGAAGGATAGAGTTCTTTAATTTGTTTCAAGGCAGATAAATTCTTATCACCGACGGCCTTTAACGAACCCAGTTCAAAAAAGTTGCGGATTAAATTTTTCCCCCAATAACCCGCGCCGATAACGGCAATATTCGATGTTATTTTTTTTGTCATTTCAAGCTCTTCCCTCAGGCGTGTTTAAGATTTATAAAGACGCTCGTTATCCTGAATATCCATCCACATGGCAAACAGAAGCGACTGAAAACTGCTGGTAAACAAAAAGAAAAAAGCGAGCATGGTTGCCGGTGAAACGGAACCGCCGGAGATAATTATTGAAATTATTTTTAAAGCATAAGGTATAGCAAAAATGCCTATGAAAAAGGAAAAATGATAAAGCAAAAAAAGCGGATGAAAGTCACGAAAAAGATACTTAATCCATAGTCTTTTGAAAAAAGACTTAAAAAGCAGCCATGAAATGCGGGGAATAACCTTATGCACTTTCATCTTGGATGTTTCGCCTATGTTGTAAACCGGTTTTATTTTAACTTCCTTCAGAGTGCAGAAGGCGATATTTAATTTTACGAGCATATCATTGGGCATGCCATATCTGGGATAAATATCATGAATCGTAATCGCGCTTAAAGCGGAAAAAGAAATTGCGGTATAACCGGTTTGGGTGTCGGAAACGTGCCAGTAACCGGAAGCAATTTTGGTCAATATGGACAAAATTGAATTACCGAGGAATCGGGTTTTAGGCATAATAAGCCGTGCGCCGCCGTGAATAAGACGATTGCCTTTTACATAATCAATGTCCTGGGTGAGAATAGGGGTGCATATGGATGCAAGTTCCGCCGGGTCCATTTGACCATCACCTGCCATTACGGCAGTACAATCGATGCTGTGATCCAGGCACCATTTGTAGCCGCGGGCGATTGCCGAACCCACACCTCCGTTTTTTAGATTATTGATTAGAATTACCCGATCAGAATCAGGGCTTAAATTGGCTATTTCTGAAGAGATATAATATCCCATGTCCGTTTGTTGTTTTTCTTTGAGCAGATTTTCCGCGCGATTATACTTGTTGTCGTAAATATTGCCGGCATTATTATTAATAATTGATTGAACAGGCTTTTGTTTGTTAATATAATCAATAACTTTGGCGGCTGTACTATCGCTGGAACAATCGTTGACAATGATAATGCGATCGACAAAATCAGGCATTGTTTCCAACACCTGTCTGATTTGTTTCTCTTCATTATACGCGGGAACGACAACGGCAACGGTTTTATTAAATAACATCAAAACGGCTCCAAATTTCTGGCGTGTTTGCAACTTACTATTTTGATCATCATTTGTCCAAATTAATTTCATTATAACATTATAAATTACTTGATATTCAATGGCATGGGTAATATTATTAAATATATATTTCAAAGGCGCGTGCGGCATATCGTCAAAGATCGGAAAACAAGCTCTTACCTGTTACAGGCGCCATATGAACTTAAGAAACCTTTTGATTATGAAATATCATCAGAATTATCCTTAGATAGAGATATCAGAGACTACCGGCAAGTCTTTCAGCGCGGTTAAAATGAGCATTTACCGGGGACCGGGATTTCTGAAAAAAATGATGAAAAATTAAATATTTTGTAACTTTTTTTTCAAAAAAGTTGTATAATAACATGTAAAGAAGACATATTTCGATTGCCCTTGCTTCTATAGAGAATATGGTTAAGACCGGTACGATAATATGATAAAAAGAAGACAAATCATTAAAAATAGACTGAAAAATAACGGTGGTTTCACTCTGATCGAGGTGGTTGCCGTACTGATCATTCTCGCCATTATAGCTACCGTCGCTGTTACTCACGGCATGTCCACACAGAATGATCTTATTCCTCAGGCGGATACTGTGAAAACGGACCTGAGATTTGCCCAGATGAAGGCGTTAAATGATGATGTCAATACATGGAGTATGGCTTTTACCACAGGCTCATATTCCTTAAGCTGCACTGCAGGAACGAACTCAACCTGTCCTTCATCGGCAATAAAGTTACCGTCTGAAAGTTCCAACACTCATACCTTTCCGAGTGATGTTAGGGTAAATCCAACTATAACGATTACTTTTGATAGCTGGGGGAGTTCCGTTGGGAGCAACGCGGTCGTCAATCTGATTCAGGGCAGTCAGACAATTGCCATTACTGTTGCAGCAAATACAGGGTATATTACACCATGAAGACTAGAAAAAATAATTTAAAATCCGGGTTCACCTTGATAGAAGTGATCATCAGCCTTGTTGTGGTCGCTATTGTCGCAGCCATGATAGCCGT
>Ga0074045_10001519_pt1 | contig 22313 bp, 18 predicted proteins | sample BogForMeECP23OM2_FD_94442 | JGI IMG/M metagenome (GOLD analysis project Ga0074045, IMG submission 94442) | Bog forest soil microbial communities from Calvert Island, British Columbia, Canada - Bog Forest MetaG ECP23OM2 | ecosystem: Environmental > Terrestrial > Soil > Wetlands ... | reverse complement strand
GAAACGGAACACGATCCTGCTGGGGGGGCTACTCTTCTGGTTTCGTTTTACTCTCACCGGAACCATCATCCTGATTCCGCAGTCGCTGGCCATTCACGGCTTCGAAGCCGACCAGATCGGGCCAGCCATAATCTGGAGCGCTGTTCCCTTGTTGCTGGTTACCTTTATCGCGGGGCTTCTGCTGCTTGGCAAACTAGACCCTCGCCTGCTGCTGGCTGCCGGCTTGGCCTGCACAGCTTTCTCCGTCTATTTGAACTCCGAGTACACGACTGCCTGGGCTGCAGCGAACTACTATCGCACCGAGTTGCTCACAGGCATCGGACAGTCGGTTGCTCTCGTAGGCCTCGTGGGATGCATCATCCTGCAAGGAGTCTTTACGGGAGGGTTAGCAAAACCTGAACGCATCCTGACGTTCTCCGCGATGTTTCACACGATTCGCTTGTTTGGTGGAACCGCGGGGGCTATCTACATGGGTCATTTTCTCGCTGACCGCGAGAAGCTTCACTCAAACCTATTGGGTCTGCACGTTGCGCGGGGAAACTGGATTACAGACGGGAATCTTCACGCCCTGACTGCGGGCGTTTACGCCAAATCATCCGGCGCGGCTGCGGCGGCCGCCCGTGCCGTTGATCTGCTCGGGGCCCGGCTGCGCCTCCAGGCGTATGCCTTGAGCCTCATCGACGGGTTCCTTCTGGTGGCTTGGGCTTGCGTTGTAGGCCTTTTCTTGACGGCGTCGCTGCGCAAGTCGCCGCTGAACTACGGCGATCTCAGCGCACTGCAGCCAGCTAAGGAGACGCACTCATGAAATGGATACTGCGACTGTTGCGAATCACCCTGCTGTTCTCCTGCGCCGTTGCCTTTGCGGCAGAGCCAGACGGTACGGCTTCCGCCCGCCGCATTACGCTGCACGAGGCCGTGCAGCTGGCGCTGCAGCGCAACCATTACGTACACATCGCTGAATATACAGTTGAGGAGAAGCAGCACGCCAAAGAGGCAACGAAGAGCGCATATTTTCCCACCATTCGAAACGAAAGCAACTTCCTCCACGTCACCGACACGCAGCTGATACAAATCGCCGCGGGCAGTCTCGGACCGATCCCAGGCAGCCCGATTCCCCCGGTAAATGCCATCATTAATCAGGGTGGCCGTGACTTGGCGACTAGCGGAACCCAGCTCACTCAACCCTTGACCACACTGCTGAAAATCCGAAGCGCGAACGATATGGCGCAGGCGGAACTGAAATCCTCACGACAAAAAGCGCAACAAACTGAGAACGATGTCGCTCTGAAGGTTCACCAGCTCTATTACCAGGTTTTGATCGCCCGGGTTCACCGCGATGCCACCGAAGCGAGAATCAAAGCCTCGGAGGATCTGCAGAGCGAGCGCGTGCAGCAGGTGAAATACGGCAGCACACTCGAAGAGAACCTGATCGAAAGCCGGGCGCAACTCCTGCAGGCAAAACAGGAGCTGCTGACTACCGACCTGCAGCTCTCCGACCTTAAGCTAAAGCTCAACGACGCTATCGGACTGCCACTCAGAACGGCGCTGGATCTCGATCCCGACACCACGGAGGTGCAGCCAGCCTGTGCGCGCGAAACTTGCGTGGCGGAGGCGCTCGCATCCCATCCCGAGATCATCGAAGCGCGCAACGAAGTGGAGAAAGCGAGCGCCGCAGTTCGCCTGGCAAAAACGGACGTCTATGTCCCAGACGTGGACGCTTTTGCCCGTTACAGCTACGCCAACAACGTTCCGTTTCTGGCTCGCAACTTCGGCTCCTTTGGGGTTCGCTTCAGCTACGACCTCTTCGACTCGGGGCGGAAGCGTTCGCTGCTCCGCGAGCGCCAATCTGGGCTCTCGCAGGCGAAAGAGAATCTTGCCCGGGTTACGGATGAGGTCGAACTGGCCGTGCAGACCGCATACAACAAGCTGGAAAGGACCGACCAAATGCGCAAGGTATCTGAAGAACTTCTGGCCTTGCGCACCGAATCCAGTAGAGTTCTGCATGATGAACTGGTGCGGGGAGAGGCTCTCGGTTCTCAGGCCGACATGGGAACGGCTCAGGAACTCGACGCCAAGACGTTGCTTCTGCAGTCAGAACTCGATTACACCCAGGCGAACGACGAGATCATCCACGCCATGGGCCATACGCCTGAATAGTTCCGACGGTGTGTGGGACGACGGTTTGCACCCGGAAATCAGGAGGCCGCAGTAAAAGGAAGCGTCACCGTCACTCTGGTTCCGTGCCCGGGTTCGCTATCGAATTCAAACGTCCCGTTGAACTGGAGCACGCGCTCTCGCATGTTGGCTACCCCCAGGCGCCCCGATTTTGTGATCTGATCGGGGTCGCAACCGACACCGTCATCGGACACAAGAAGGCAGACGCGACCGTCGGATCGGGTAAGCCGAACCTCCACCTTCTCGGCATGCGAATATTTCGCGGCATTGCCCAGCGCTTCCTGCGCGATGCGATACAGACACAGCGCGGCGCCGGGCGACAGCTCTTTCACGCTCTCTTCAGTCTCACACTCCACAGGCAGGCCCCGCACATCGCTGAACTCCTCGCAATAGGATGACAGGGCCGCCGGCAGGCCTGCTTCTTGCAGTAAGGCAGGGTGAAGCTCATGCGATATGTGGCGGATGTCAGTGCCGATCTGAATAAGTTCTTGTTGCAAACGATTGACGGTTGCTTTCGCTTCCGAATCGGCTGGCACCTGACGTTTCACCGAGCCCAGCCTGAGAGTCAGGGAAGTAATCTGCTGGAGAACGCCGTCGTGCAGCTCCCCGGCGATGCGCATCCGCTCTGCCTCCTGCGTTTTGATCATCTGTTCGTTCAGCGTGCGAATCTCCGTCTCGCGCTGCCGTAAGGCTTCCTCGGCACGCTTACGGTCAGTAATGTCCTGGACCGTGCCGAACATTTGGCAGATCCTCCCCGACGCGTCTTTCTTCAGATCGCCCTGACTATGCACCGTGCGCACTTCGCCAGTGGGACGGATGATTCGGTGTTCTGCGTCCGTGCGCAATCCTCCGCGAAGGGCCTCCTCGGCCACTCGAAACACAAATTCCAAATCTTCGGGGTGGATCAATTTTCCTACAACAGCGATGTCTATGGGATACTCCTGCGGCTGCAGTCCATAGATGCGGCAGGTCTCGTCTGACCAGATCACGCGATTCGACGTCAAGTCCCACTCCCAGTAGCCGACATGTGCAATCCGCTGGGCTTCTTCAAGCTTGGCTTTGCTTTCCTGCAAATCGCGAGATAATACGCCCAGTGCTTCCTCGGCGCGTTTGCGATCTTCGATGTCGGTCACTACTCCATACCACTTGACGATGTTTCCATTTTCATCGTGGAGGGGTATTCCTCGGTCCATCTGCCAGCGATATTGCCCATCCGAGCGGCGCAAACGCACCTCACTTTCGAGAGGCTTGCCGGTATCAATCGCTTCCATCCATTTACCTACTTGTCGCTCAAGGTCATCGGGATGAACTGCCATTTTCCACCCTAATTCGGTGGCCTGCTCCGCCGATAACCCCGAGTACTCGATGAATCGTCTATTCACATAGGTATTTGAACCATCGGGCAGAGTACTCCACACGATTGCCGGAATCGTATCGATCACATCGCGAAGCTCTTTTTCACTTCTGCGCAGTTCCTCTGTCAGTCGCTCTTGCTCAGTAACATCGATCCCTGTCCCAAGGAAGCCCTGGAAAACACCTCCTTGCGTGACCGGCACTCCCACACAACGGAGGTGGCGAATCTCTCCGTCAGGCCGCACAATGCGTTTTGTGAAGTCGAATGCAAAATGGTCATCCAGCAGTTTCGCGATGGCTTGTTTCAGGAACCCGCGATCTTCCAGGTGTATAAGAGCCAAGTACTCCTCTACCGTCGGCGGCTTGCCACCCGGATCGAGACCATAGATTCGAAACAACTCTGAGGACCAGTAACTGAATCCGGTGGCGTTGAATGCCCAGCTGCCCATATGGGCAAGGCGCTGCCCCTCATTAAGATAAAATTGGCTTTGCTGAAGCGCCTCCTCGGCGCGCTTGCGATCGGTGATGTCCTGGACGGTGCCGAACATTTGACAGGGCCGGCCTGACGCGTCCCTCTTCACATCACCCTGAAAGTGGGCGATGCGCACTTCGCCGGTTGGCCGGAACACGCGACATTCGGCGTTGAAGCGGGCTCCACCGCCGAGAGCCTCTTCCATGCCTCGCCGCCAATCTTCAGGGTCGATCCTTTCCCGCACCGTGGCCAAGTCCACAGAACCTTCCTGCGGCTGGAGTCCATAGATACGATAGGTTTCATCGGACCAGTTCACGCGATTCGTGAGGAGGTCCCATTCCCAGTAACCGACATGGGCGATGCGCTGGGCTTCTTCAAGCTTGGCTTTGCTTTCTGCCAGATAAGCCTCGCTGCGCTTGATGTCGTCGTAGAGCTTGTGAAGTTGCTGGTCGGCGTAATCGAAAGCTCTGGCCAGATCTGCGAGTTCATCATTTCCCTGCAACTCGACCTCGTAGCCAAATTCACCGCGCGCTAATGCCTGCGCCCTTGCATCCAGCCGCGCTAGAGGTCGGCTGATTCTGCGTGTGGTGTACCAGCCCAGCATTGCGGCCATCAGCAGGATCAGCAGGGCTGTTATGGAAAGCACCAGGTAAAGCTGGCGCCGCGTCCGCTGAACGCTCTCCAGAGCCTGGGCACGCTCTTGCGCAACTTCCTGTTCGACGTCCGCCACCAACGATGAGCTTAATGCGATCAAGGGCTGCGCTTGGCCCGCCAAGCGAAAACTTACGGCTTGCCAGTCCCCCGCTTTCACCAGTTCCAGCAAAGCGTCAACTTGCGAGGGCATTGCCGCCCTCACGGTCTGCAGCCTAATCAAAATCGTGGGGTCTTGGTTGACATCCAGCGTAGCGCTGAGCGTCCCTTGAGCGCGTGTAACGTCTCTCAAGAAATTGTCGCGCAAGGCAGTGGCTCGGGATGCAAATTCGTCAGGATTTTGGTCGTGCGCCAAACTGGTCAAAGTGTCGCGGAAAGTCACAACATCCAGGTAAACATGCAGGATGGCGAGAGACTTCTGATCCGCTTGGTAAAAACGCGAAGCCCGTGTCTCGACCCAGTGGAGCTGCAACACAGCGATGACGTCACCAACTATCATCAAGAGCACGATGGCCGCGAAACACGCCGTCAAAAGGGTGCCAATCTTCCACTCCCCTAGACGGAAGTGATTCCGGGAACCAGTCCCTTTGAGTGGTGCGCGATTCGCGAAGCGCTCAGCCGTGTCTTGTGCCATCCTCCGCCTCAAATTCTGCCTAGCGTCGTATTCACTTGGCTTAAGACTCCGTTGGATCTGTGTAGTATGGCGGCAAAATAGCGGACTTCCCTTGGGGCCCGCTGCTTCTGCCTGGAGCCGGTGCTTTCAGCCCAGTGATTTGCATCAATTCGGCCTGTAAATCGGCCAATGCCTTGGCAGCATCTTTCTTGCCTTTTAGTATTTCCTGGACGGTCCTATAGTATGCGCGCGAGACATCCGGATATCGCTTGCCCGTTTCCGTCGAAGGCCGCCAGACTTTGTCGCTCCGGTAGGTCTTTAGAATGGTTGAAAAATATGGATCTGCCGCCAGCATTCCGGGGGCGTTGTACAGCTCAGGTATGGTTGGCGATCCGCCAATCTTTCGGATTCGCTTGAGCTGAGTATCGGGTCTGCACAAAAAGCGAACCAGCAGAGCTGCCTCTCCAGGATAGAGCGAGTGGCGGGAAACAGCGTAGGCTCTACCCCCCACTGTTGTGGCGATTCTGGCTCTTCCTCGAGGGAGAGAGGCTATATCAAACTGGTCCCTGGTAATCGACCCTTGGATACGCTCCCCAGAATACGAAGTCGCCCAGTTGCGCATGAAAGCTGCCTGCCCTGCTTGCCAGATGTTGTGCGCATCCCACTCTTTGTACGCGACCACGCCCGGCGGTGACGTGGTGCCCACCCAACGTGCGGCTCGTTCCAATGCTCGGCGAGTTTCCGGGTTATTGACCGTCACCATGTTGTCCTCGATGATTGTCCCACCCCCCTCTGAAGCCTGCCATTCCAGAGCATTGCAGGTCACGGACTCAGACGATGCTCCCTCCCACACAAAACCCCAGAAGTCCTTTCGGCCTCTCGCCCGTTCGCCGGACTGAATCCGGGCGGCCATAGTTTCGAGCTCTTGCCACGTTTGCGGCGGAGTGCGATATCCATAACGTCTAAGCAGATCAGTGCGATAAAACAGCAAGCCGACGTCGACCAGACTCGGCAGTGCGACCAACTTGCCATTCACCGTATTATTTGTGATCAGCTCGGGGAAATGCGTCGCGATCTCTTGTGCAGGCACGAAGGCCTTCAGGTCGAGTAGATTTTCGGCAAGAGTTCCTGGCCAGATCACATCTACGGCATAGACGTCTGGAATCTTCGCGCCACTCTCCAGAAGGCTGCTCCATGCGTCCAATGCCTCTCCTGCCCCTTCGGGTGAAGGGAGAAGCTTGACCCGGATGCCGGTCTCCTTAGTGAATTGCTCCAGTTCCAGGTTGCGCCGGTCCTGGAAGGTGCGATCAAGCCAGGTTTGATCAATTAGTACCAGGGTGACTTCAGCAGGGGTTTGAGCTTCCCTCCGACAAGCTTGTCCCGCAACAAGCAGGAAGGCAGCGATGCTGCCGAGGAACGACCTTCGCCCGACGTTCTGAAGAAGCTCTGGAAATTCGGAACGGGAACTGTTCGCAGCCGATTCGTCATCAGTATGGCGCATGGTTCAGCCTCGACCGTAGCTATCAGAGGTGTGGCGAGCCTCAAGACCACGGTTTCGAAAACACCTGTCCACTAGGGTTTGCTGCCCGATCCGTTCGCGCGTTGCTGAAGTCACGCTCGGTATGATACATCGATCTGGAGAGCGGTTAGAAGCGTTCGGGTGTCTCGAACGACATGTGCGTGCGCTAGAAAACGCTTCAACGGAGCTTACTGAAGCGGCCGCTAACACTCTGGTTTGGGCTGAGCGCCATATTGCCCCGTCATCATGTAGTCGCGAAATCGACACTGCGACAGGCTAAGGTCGCGCGCTGAAGTCTGCTGCAGTCTTAGTAATCCGTACCGTCGGCCTCCCGCGCGAGCCCCGTTTAAACGGCGAGAAGAGTCCACTTTTAGCACCCGATTCTAGTGGCAATACCTCGACGGACAAATGGCTAATGTGGAAGCCGGTCTGACCGCATTTTGACAGATTCGACTGTTTGACACCCGGACGCGCACTGCTTTGAATGGATCTCCCATTCTGTCAAGGCTTGCCATACTTGCCACATTGGAATTGAGATTGCACTAACACTTTACGGTCGGCCTCGGCAGGAAGAGGCTGAACTTGCGCCTTTTGAACATTCTCATGGTTCCCCAGCCTCCGGGAATACTGAGTAGCCAAGTAAAATTATCGTCATCTGACACGAGCTCACCACGAAATGTTGTCAGCCGCCAAATCGGACATGATAGAGGCTCCCCTCTTCGACAAAAAGGAATCCACGGCGAAAGCCTATGAGACTTTGCTCGAGGTGACTGGATCAATAGTCTCGCGCATGGATATCTCTGAGCTGTTTCGTGAACTCCTGGAAAGTCTCAAACAGCTTGGCAAGTTCGACTTCCTGAATCTCGTTTTGCACGATCCTGTCCAGAATGTAATGCGACTGAACGTGTTACAGACCTTGATGCCAGTAACTATCCCGATGTCCCTGGAGGTACCAGTGGGCGAGTCTCCTGCGGGATGGGTCTGGGAGCGGCAGGAGGCGCTTCTATTAGGAAATCTTGCGATCGAAGAGCGCTTTGGCCCTTATCTCCGTATGCTTAGAGAAAGCGGCATTCAAACCTATTATGTGTTTCCCCTGATAACGCCCAAGCGCTGCCACGGGGCTGTTTCCTTTGGGAGCCGGCAAGTCAACGCGTATGACGCTTCGGATCTGCACTTCCTCCAGCAGCTAGCATCACAAATTGCGATCGCCGTCGACAACAATCTTGCGCATGAAATTGTGCGAACTTACCAGCAACGATTAGCCAGGGAGCACGAGGAGCTACGCTTGCTGCAGGATGTAAGCAACGCACTCATGAAGCATTTGGATACCGAGGAACTATTTCTGGAAATCTCCAGGTGCATCGGTGGCATCATGCCGCACGACTACAGCAGCCTGCTCCTGCTCGAACCCGCCACCGACCAGCTTCGGATACGCGCGATACACTCGCCCAAGGGGGTTGATTTCGCGCGTGAGGAGCTTCTCTTCTCGGCCGAGGGTTGCCCTGCAGCGAGGGCTCTGGCTACCCACAATCCCGTGCTCGTCAGCCAGTTGTCTATCGAGAATTTTCCTTCCAAGCGAACCGGGGCTCTTCTCGACAAGGGAATCAGGTCCGGCTGTTGGCTGCCACTCGCAGGACGTGAACGTTTTCTGGGCACGTTCGGCATTTGTAGTTTTCGAGAGTCCGCGTTTCGCCCGGGAGACCTGAAACTTCTCAGCGACATTGCCAACCAGGTGGCGATCGCCCTGGATAACGCGCTGGCATTTGAGGAAATCGGCGAACTCAAGAACAAATTGGCGGAGGAGAAGATCTACCTGGAGAATGAGATCCAGGCCGAGCACAACTTTGACGAGATCATCGGAGAGAGCTCTACCCTAAAGCAGATGCTCTGGCAGGTCGAAGCAGTAGCCAGGACGGATTCCACAGTTATGATCGTGGGCGAAACGGGTACGGGGAAGGAATTGATCGCGCGGGCCATTCATAACCTGAGCCCTCGTCGCGAACGCACATTGGTAAAGCTAAATTGCGCCGCGATACCCACTGGACTGCTCGAGAGCGAACTTCTGGGCCATGAAAAAGGCGCCTTCACCGGGGCGATTGCACAGAAGATTGGACGGGTGGAACTGGCGGACAAGGGCACGCTGTTCCTGGACGAAGTCGGGGATATTCCTCTTGAACTTCAACCGAAGCTACTGCGCGTCTTGCAGGACCAGGAATTTGAACGGCTCGGCGCAATTCGTACGATCCGAGCGGATGCGCGACTCATCGCGGCTACCAATCGAGATCTGGAAGCGATGGTAAGGCAGCGGACCTTTCGAGAAGACCTCTTCTACAGGCTAAATATCTTTCCGATTCGTGTCCCATCTTTGCGTGAGCGTGCGGAGGACATTCCCCTGCTGGTTAACTTTTTTGTGAAGAAATACTCGAAGCGAATGAGAAAGCGGATTGACATGGTTTCCGCCGATAGTATGCGCGCCCTTTCGCGATGGGACTGGCCGGGAAATGTCCGCGAATTGCAAAACGTAATCGAGCGCGCAATCATTCTCTCCCCGGGGCCTGTCCTGAACGTTCCTCTTTGCGAATTCAACGGCGCTAACGGCGTGCACCAGGCGCAGGTAAGAATCCCGACTTTGGCATCGTCAGAAAGAGATGTCATCCTGCGCGCTCTTCGTGAAGCCAATGGCGTTATCGCCGGTGCAGCGGTAAAGCTCGGACTCAAGCGCACGACTCTCAATTCGAAGATGCGCAGGCTGAACCTTTCACGCCGTGACCTGTTCGCGCTCTGACCCGTAGTCCTGACTTCTCCCCACACAATATCGGCCACTCAGGTCCGTGATCGAGCCGCCACAAATCGATTCCTCCTCGGACATTCTTGGTTAGAACATCTACCGGCCGCGAGGCATCATTTTTTCATGCGGGACCGGAGTGTCAATTCAGTGTCAAGCCCGGAGTAGTGTTTCGTCGGTCCGACGACGAAAATCCTGTCCTTGTGCTGCAAGACTTCAAGGGAAAATCCGCGAAGTTTAAGCAGGGCCAAGAGTTGCAATCAGAAACATGCCGCGGATGAATTGGTCATGCGGATGCAATAGTGAGGCATCACCCCTCGGGGCGAATTGCCAGCGACCAAGTTGCTGGACAAAAACCAAGGAGAAAAGCAATGCGATTGGGCATCAAGGGCTTTATAACGGCCGCAATATTTCCGACTTTACTGGCGAGCAGCATGTTTGCCGCGGACAGCGCCCAGGATACGTACAAGGCGAAGTGCCAGATGTGTCACGGGGCTAACGGAGAGCCAACAGGCGTCGGCAAGACGATGGGAGCGAAGGCTTTCAGCGATCCGGACGTCGTGAAAATGTCGGATGCCGAGTTGGCAAGCATTACCTCGGGCGGGAAAAACAAGATGCCCGCATACAAGGGGAAGCTCTCCGACGATCAGATCAACGATGTCGTCAAATACGCGAGAGGACTGAAATAGCCCGAATCGGCAGCCGGTTAGCGGTCCGCGCCCGCGAAATCCCGGTCGGGAAAGATCGAACATGAGCGATGAGAAGCTTTCTACTCCAGGATTACGGCGTACGCCCATACTCGTATTGCTTACCAGCCACTGGGTGAGCATGCTGGGCGTCGCGCTGGTGACCACCGCTGGATTCTCATGGCTGTTCGTTCTGCCAACCGAGGTTCGAGGGCATACCAGTAATCCGTACATCGGCATTGTCGTTTTTCTTCTGATCCCGATCATCTTCGTCCTGGGCCTTGTCTTGATTGCTCTCGGGATGTTCCTCGCCCGGCGGCGTATCATCCGTGCCGAACAAGATTGTTTCACAGCCGGAGACCGGCGAGCCTATATCCGGAGGCTGGTCATTTTCTTCGCTGTGACGACCGCTCTAAACATCGTCATCGGGACGCAAGGCACCTACCGCGCTGTTGAGCACATGGAAACGCCACAGTTCTGCGGGCAGAGCTGTCACGTAATGAAACCGGAATTCGTCGCGCATCAGAACTCGGCACACGCGAGAGTTGATTGCGTGGAGTGCCACGTTGCTCCGGGCGCCACCGGTTGGTTGGAGAGTAAAAAGGGCGGCACCCGGCAGTTTATTGATACGGTTTTTAAACGCGTTCATTACCCAATTGAATCGGCCATGGAAAGCAACCGCCTGGTCCCGGCTCGCGTAACTTGCGAAAGGTGCCACTGGCCCCAAATGTTCGACGCGGTAAAGCTGCGTGTAATTTTTCATTTTAAGGACGACGAGGCTAACACGCAGACGCAGACCGTCCTGATGATGCTAACGGGAGGCGGAAATCTTGGCGGCATTCACGGGAAACATCTTGGTCCCGGAGTCGAGATCCATTACGCAGCCGCCGATCCTAAGCGTCAGACCATTCCCTGGGTGGAATACCGAAATCAAAACACCGGTGAGACGCGAACCTTCGTGGCGGATGGCTCGACCGCTCAATCCGTTGCCAAGCTGTCTCGCTATGAGATGCAGTGCGTGGACTGTCACAACCGTCCGACTCACACTTTCGAACTTCCGGAACGCGCGGTGGATGAAGCCCTGGGCCTGGGTCGAATTTCACCGACACTACCCTTCATCAAGAAGGAAGCGGTCGAACTTCTTAAGGCGAATTATTCGAGCAATGACGAAGCCTCGCGTGTGATTCCGGATACGTTAGGTCGTTACTATCAGCAAAGATATCCGGATACGTACCATCAACGTTCGCAAGACATCGCAAACGCGGGCAGCCAGATCGCTGCGATCTACAACCGGAATGTATTTCCAGAGCTGAAGGTCACCTGGGGCACGTATCCCAACAATCTCGGCCATACCGATTTCCCGGGGTGCTTCCGTTGCCATGACGGGTCGCACTCTACTTCGGATCAGAAGGCAACTATTGTGCAGGATTGCAATGCCTGCCACGAGCCGCTCGCTATTGAAGAAGCGTCTCCTGGAGTAATGAAGACACTAGGTCTCGAAGATCGCATCGTGAGTCTGCAAAAACAGTGAGGCGAAAAGACTATCCGCTGGGTTGTTAGAAATGGCTGACGGATCACCCAGCACGCTTGAAATGCAATTCGCATTGCAAAACCATGGGGGAAGCCGATGATGTCAGAGCGAATGGTGCCAAAGAAGAAGCGTGAGAAGGTTATCGCTGAGATTACGGCGGACCATCTCATCAAGCTCATGCAGGAACAAGGAAGTCTTCTGAATCTGCAACAGGCCTTTGAATTCCTGAATGAAGGCGATCGAGCCTACATGCTGTGGATGCGGATGATGCAGGCCGGCGAAAGCTATGTCAAGTCAGTATTGGAGCGGTCCTGCCAACCAGGCGCCGATACATCGACATCCGGCTCCGCGGCCTAAAGCCGAGATCTTGGGGCTGCGGGGCAATCCCCGAGAGCTCGCCCGGCTTTGCAACGACGTGTTAATTGAAGACAGTCTGCCCGCTACAGGAGGCTTTATGTCACGCGATACAAGCAAGTATCTCAAGTTCGGCGGGGTGACCGTCCTCATACTTCTATCCATCGGGTACCTGGCCTACACCGGCGTGCAGGAAAGCAAGAGCTATTACGTGACCGTCAAGGAACTGCGCAGCATGGGCGAGTCCGCTTACACGAGGCGGCTACGCGTGGCTGGGAGCGTTCAGGCTGGTTCGATCAAGCGTGCGGGCACGAAGGTAGAGTTTGTCCTGGTGGAGAACGGTCAGCTCCTGAACGTAGTGTACAGCGGCACCGAAGCGCCGCCCGATACCTTCAAAGACGACTCGCAAGCGCTGGCCGATGGCAGCTTTGGTCACGATGGGATCTTCCATGCAAAGCAACTGCAAGCGAAGTGTGCTTCCAAGTACGCGCCGCAACAGCCGGGCGCTCCCGCAAACGCCCCTGCGAAGAGCCTGACGGAGGCACGGATGGCGAATTCTGCAGCGGTGACTAACTAAGGTAAATCATGAAGACAACCAAAATCGTGATACTGATTCTGGCGATTGCCGCCATGTTATACATTCTGGTCCCCGGCCTGTCCTGGTCGGAAGACGGGGTTGCACCGTTCAAAGCGAACCAGCGGGTCACCACGCGCTCTTTTGTCTCTCATGCCCGTTGCACAAGAATTTCACCTCGAATGCCTTTTCGTCCCAGCCGCGCGAAGGTTCTCCCGACGTCTGAAGGCCCACCGGTGCACCTTTGGCTACCGAATTGCTTCGATTGCTTCTGAAGCTCTGTCCCTTACTTTAGAGAATTGCGTCCTGATCGCCCGAATACCAGGGAGCGAGAGCTGGGGAGACAAACGGCACAAATTGTCTTGATTGCGAGTGAACTGAGCAGCCTATGATTCTCGTGCACCAAGGCTATATAGCGATCATTCTCATAACGCTCACGCTTATGTTACAGAGCGTGGGCATGGCCGTTCTCATCCAGTGGATGAAAGCTCAGTTTCCCCACGGCATTCACGAACTGGGTATTTTCCGCTGCATTATACTCGTCGTGCGATTTACGAGTCTGCTTGTCTGCTTGCACATGTTGGAGATTCTGTTATGGGCGTCGTTTTATCGGTGGAAATGCCTTGCTACCTGGGAAGCGGCATTCTTCTTTTCGGCTGGTAATTATGCCACTGTCGGCTCGGGAGATCTTTTTCTCACGCCAATGTGGCGAGCGATGGGCCCGGTAGAGAGCGTCACGGGAGTGTTGATGTGCGGGCTCTCCGCGAGCTTCCTATTCGCAATCGTGAACCGGCTGGTTGAGATCGAGGACCCGGGACTCGCCGATCGAGGCGCCGGTGTTTCCCCTGCGCGAAGCGGCGGAGCCAGTTAACAGGCTGGGCCGAGATAAACCTGAAACGCCGAAGATCAGAGGTCCTGTCGTCGTCTCGAGCGCCGGGAAGGTGACAGTAGTGAGTTGCCCGTGCGATCCAGAGATTCAAGGGCTGGGGTAAGTTTCACTATCTTAAATGGGCACCGGTCGCCGGGACAGGCTGGATAGCCTCCACGATGGGTGGCGGATAAGATGGGGAAGCCTCCTGTGTTCCGGCGCGCACACGCCAAATCACTCCCAGAGAGGCCATTAGAGGTATAGCGAGATAAATGCCAACGATTCCGCCGATTTCGGCCCCGGCTAGCACCCCGAAAATCGCTGCCAAGGGGTGGATCTCCAGCTGACGTCCCATGATCCGTGGCGAAGTAAAATAGTCCTGGGCGAGTCTCCACAGACCCAGCATTACAGCCATCCAAACCCAGTGCGAATGATTAACCATACCGACGCCGAGAATCGCCGCGAAGGTGCTCATCCAGCCCACCGCTGGAATAAACTCCAAAATTCCTCCCAATCCAGCCAGAGCTATGGCGTGAGGAAATCGTAGAAGGAGCAAGGCACCCGAATAAAACAAGAAAGAAAGACCACAGAGAAGTACCTGCGCCCGCATATATCTACTTAGCATGCTATTCAGTTCGCTTGCGACGGCACGAATCAGCGGGCGTTGTTTCTCAGGAAAGAATAGCTGAATCAGGATATCCGCAGTGTGGTCGCCGTCGCGCAGGAAGAAGATTGCCAGGATTGGAATAAGAAGCGACCAACCCAAAAGTTGAGCAAGGCTCGAAAGCCAATGATCTACGCTTCGCACCAGGCTGTTGACGTCTTCTTTGTGCCTCGCCAGGAAAGACCGGAGACGAAATTCCTGTTGCTCGCTCCAGCCGTATTCCCCCCCTAGTTGGGTCGCGATGTCTCCGGTTGAGAGCCCATCGATCAACACCGGCACTTCGTCCACCAATTTCGCTGTATTTCTGACTATGCCCGGTGCAAATACATAACCCAGTGACGCCAGCACAATCAGAACGACGACATACACTTCCATCACCGCGGGATCTCTTAAATTTCTGAAGAGCAAAGAATGCCGCTCGTGGAACTTGACCAAGGGATCAATCAAATAGGCAAAGAATACGGCGAGGACGAAGACGAGAATGATACGCCGCGCGCAGTAGGCGGCTGTACACACGACGGCAAAGAACAGGACGGTCAGTATTACATCCACGGTGCGACGGTCAGGGAAGGCCATTTGTAGTTCTCCGCACGCGAGAAATCGGCGAAGTCCTTTCCCCCCTGTTCAGGGCGAAATCGCCCGTCCCTGTTGAGTGCAAAGGGCGCGTGTTTGCGATCACGTTGAAGTTCGGTCTGGTGAGTATCGTCAGCATCAGTAGCCGTTGCAATTTTCTTGCCAGGCAACTATGGAAAGTCAGCTTTCACCGAGAATGTATATTCTCGTTGGAAACTGTCTTCGCTCGGTAGCATGGTTTTCTAGCTGGATAGTCACTGGCTTAGAGGCTCACGCCGGTAATGGCCAGAATCCGCCCTTCATCGAACCGGTCTGTGTGCCCAACCTGTGACCCTCCGAAGGGAGGTGTCAACATGTGGCCACTCAAGAGCCAGTTCAAGCGTCGATGTCCTTTCCTTGAAAAGAGTTCCGTTTGGCCCTCCAAATGCCATTGTTAGCGATAGATCAAGCGACACCCGGCACGCGACGTTTCGACTTAGTCCAGTGACAGTTCAGGACACAGAGAACGATGCTGCCTGAAGGGAATGAATGCGCAGTGGCAACTTCCATTGACCATCTTTCAGACTTAGGGGCAGGGTTAGGAGCTGGTTCACGGGCTGTCGCCTCTCCAGCGGGAGGGAAAAAACACCTTCCCTTTTCTTCCAGCCTGCAAGGTACAGGAAAAGGCGCTTGCCTCTTTAAGGACCTCATTGAGTCCGACGGGAAGCTGCGAGTACGAAATCCCTGGGCGGCAGTTGGGTCGCTGGCCTTCCCGTCGCTGCTCTTATTGGCCTTAGTTATCGTTCCGCTGTTTCACACGGAGATGCTGCCCAAACGAGAAATGCTAACGCGGTTATACTTGCTGCCGCCTCCTCCGGCCGCAGCTTCCAATGCCATCAGGCTTCGGACGCCCGTGTCCACACCAACATACAGTTCTACAAAGATCGCCATTTCCACCCCTGTGCGTAGGACGCAAGAAGCGCCACCGACTTCGGCCGGCGTTATCGGGGGAATTCCTGGGGGAGTGATCGGAGGAGTTTCCGGTGGAGTGCTTAGCGAAGTGCTGGGCAGCACCCGCAGTATGCCCGTCCTGGCGAAAGCCCTCGAGCCGACGCCCGTTAAGAGAATCCATCTCGCCGCCCGGGTGGTCGCGGCGAACCTGATCCAGGACGTTACGCCGACATATCCGCCTGAGGCTGGACGGGCGCGAATTGAGGGGACGGTAGTGCTGCAGGCCGTGATCGGCAAAGATGGTAGCGTGCAGGATGTGCAAGTCGAGAGTGGTTTGCCGATACTGGCGCAAGCCGCTGTGGATGCGGTGAAGCACTGGCGTTACAGGCCGTACCTGTTGAATGGAGAACCGGTCGAAGTTGATTCCCGGATAACAATCGATTTCACCCTGTCCAGAGGCTAGCGGTAGTGTCCACTTTTGCAGGAATCACAGACAGAGATCTGGATTGTGTGCGACCTTCTTTGCTTCGCGGTTCCCGTCGCAAGTGGCAGCCACACACAAATACAAGTGAGAAGTATCACCGGAATCGTAAGCGTCGCGCGACTAGGCCGATTTAGGACCATACCGAATGCCCACTACGGACAACAGAGCAGGAGCGAGTAATCGTCGTTCGGGAACGTTCGCGAAAGTAATGCATGTCTTGCTGCTCATCGTCCTCGCTGGTGGATTGCCCCTCGTCGTACCCTTATTCGCGCAGTCTCTTCAAGCGGAAAATGCAAGAACAGGAAGCATCTCGGGCACAGTGGTCGATATCGGCAACGATCCAGTTCCCGATGCTACAGTAGTTCTTCAAGGGCCGGAAGGCGATAGCCGCGAAGTCGCAACCAAGGACGACGGAACTTTTGCGTTCGAGAATGTCACGCCTGGAATCGCCTATCAAATCGACATCGCTGCGGAAGGACTCGCTGCGTGGAAGTCGACTGTCACGATCGAACCGGGACAAAACAAAGCAATCACCGAGGTCAAACTCCGAATCGCGGCTATTCAAAGGGCAGTCACTGTGGGTTATTCTCCGAAGGAGGTTGCGACGCAGCAGCTCAAAGCCGAAGAACAGCAGCGTGTCTTACGTTTCATACCGAATATGTATGTAGTCTATGACCCTCACCCCGAACCTCTTACCACGAAGATGAAGTTCCATCTCACATACAAAGGTCTCACCCATCCAAGTTTCTTCGGTCTGGAGGCTGCATGGGCCGGCGTCCTGCAGGCCGCTAACACCCCTGATTACCCCCAAGGTGCAAAAGGATATGGCGAGCGGTTCGGCGCTAACCTCGCCGGCGGCGTCAGCGAAGGCCTGTTTGCCAACGCTATTCTGCCATCGCTGCTGCATCAGGACCCTCGCTATTTCTATCAGGGCACTGGGACGAAGGGGTCTCGGGCTCGCCACGCGATCTTGGCTCCATTCGTCTGCAAGGGAGACAATGGAGCATTGCAGCCGAATTATTCTCAGATGGGTGGCCTCTTGATTTCGTCTTCGCTTGCCAACGCCTACTATCCAGGGTCGAATCGTGGTGCTGAGCTTATCTTCAAGAATTTCGGGACTAACATGGGTATCCATGTTGCGCTTGGTTTGGCCCAAGAGTTTATTTTGGGAAAACTCACAAGCAAAGGTAAGCACTAGCCAGAGGAGCTGTTTAGCTCCGTCTTCTTCATCGCGACTTCGAACAAAGAGATTACGAATCAGTTGGTCCATCGTGGAGCGCGAAGAGCGTCCGATCAGGTTGGCAGTTCCGGGCTACATTTACCCAGTCGCGAGGGATGAGAACCGCCATCAACACGGTACTTTGTGGTCCGAAACGCACAACTTCACCAGCGCTGAGCAGAGCCCGGCCTTAGGATTGCCACTTTCGTCGCCGGCGCTGTGTTCGGGGTTAGCGTGGTGTGCTGCGCATCTTGGCTTCCGTCACCATGTTCGCATTCGGGTAATCGTGATTTCCGATTGGTGCGGGAAGTCGAAAGTAGTAGATCGTGGTCGCGAGAACCGGTCCTACCTTTACGTCCTCATGAGGTAACTCGGAGGAGCGAAGCCATGCCAGGAGCTTCGCGGTTTCGAAATAGCGCCGGGAATCTTCCACCAGGATCAGATCTCCGTCCTGTGGGGTATAACCACGGTCGTAAAGGGGAATAACCTGAATATCTTTGCGGCCGCAACTCTGAAGGTAGTACTCCATGCTCAACGGCTTACTCGTTGCCATTCGCACCCCTCTACGAGGGTCCTGGCATACGACGGCCGCCGTTTCGCGGGCATCGAGTTCGGATATCTCATCCGGAGAGAAATAGTGGGCGATCCTCGCCGGACCACCCCCCAGGGCATTCAGATAAAGCGAATAGTATGGATCCCAGAATCTCAGTCCAAGGAATGCCCAGCCGGCTAATGCGACCGTTGCCAGCCCCAACGCTCGCGGTGCCACACCCCGTCGAGTCAGCCATTCGTAGAGTTGTTGCACGGCATAGCCCCCGGCGAGATAGAGGAACGGCAATGAGCCCAGCACATAGCGAATCCATTTTCCGGGGAAAACCGAAAGCCCGACAAACTGGATGACACCGAATGTGAGAAACAACGGTGAGATCAACGAATCGCGGCGTCTTAATAAAAGCAAGCTCCCCACAAGAACGGCAGCCAGGACTGGAAGGGGAGTCTTAACCAGCAGCAACCAGGAGTAGAAATACCAGGGCGTTGTCGGATGAGTAAGCGACGGCTGGTTGAAGTAGAGCGTGCCGTCGAGGTTATAACCGCTGTGATGAGATCCCCCGGCCCGCATCCAATGGAGCATGCTTTGCACATCGGACGGCACCACTATGACTGGGTTCGACACGATGAAAGTAATCGCAATCAAGGCAAAAAAACGGGGCAGACGCGAGCCAAGGTTTCTCGAGTCGAACCCCATTCGACGCGCCACAAGCCACGCGAGGGCGTTAAGGCCAAAGAGTTGAGGAGCGTACTTTGACGCGAAGGACAATCCGAATCCGAGAGCGCTAAGATCCATCCACCTGCCGTGATCGATCCCTCGCGGCGTTTGCTTGGCCCGAAGATAGAAGTAGCATCCCAGCAGCGAAAAGAAGACAAGAAGAGTCTCTTCTTTCAAAAGCCGGTTCAGGGCGATGGGCAGTGGAGTGAACGCCCAAAAAGACGCCGCGGCAAAGGCCCCGACCCTCCCCAGAAGCGCCCGTGATAGCAAGAAGAGAACGAATGTGGTTGCGGCGCCGAAGATCACGTTCGGCAGCCGAAGCGAAGTCTCGGGAGCTACAGTCGGCCACCCGTTCTTGATAGCTCGATTATTCCACTGCTCTCCAAGGCTCAAACTGCCCCAGGCAAACAGCTTCATCAGCATCGGATGTTCGCCGTTCACAGCCACGAAATGACCTTGGCGGTATTGCTGAATAGCCTGCCACTTTGCCGCCTCATCTTCAGAAAGGCTGTAGGAACCGACCTGATAGACCCGCAGTCCGAAAGAGGCGAGAGTGAGCAGAAGCGCCAGCCACAACTCAGCCTGTCGTGAGAAGTGGCCGCTATTTGTTTCGCCCGCGGCCATTTCGTCTAATCTCCGTCAACCGTTGTCGGTGGCTGCAGCAGCTCGACCACGGTGTAAGGCGTGCGCGTTGCGGACGCGTGGTATTGCCAAACCTGCAGATCACCAAGCAATCCAAGGGCGAGCAGTTGCAGTCCAGCCAATATCATTACGGCGCCAAACACCGCAACGGCGCCGTGCTCGTTGATGACACTGACATGACCGGCGATCTTCTCGATCAGCAGCCAAAAAGCAACGGTCATTCCGATTACGATGTTCAGGCAACCGAGTCTTCCGAAAAAATGCAACGGACGCGCTTTGTACTGCAGGAGGAACCTGATGGTCATCAAGTCGAATAGGACCCGGAAGGTGCGTGAGATGCCATAGTGCGACTTGCCTCGCTGGCGGTTAACATTTTGGATGGGAACCTCGCAGATCGAGGCTCCGTAAGCGGACGCGATCGCCGGTATAAAGCGGTGCATTTCTCCGTACAGCGGTAGGCGCTCAAGAACTTGGCGGCGATAGGCTTTGAAAGTAGTTCCAAAATCATGGATGTCAACTGCACTCAGCTTTGCCATGAGCCAATTTGCGCAACGCGAGGGAAATCGCCGCAGCCAGAAGTTGTCGATCCGCTGCCTACGCCAGCCACTTACGATGTCGTAGCCTTGGCTGAGCTTGTCCAGAAAGATTGGGATGTCTGCCGGATCGTGCTGTAGGTCCCCATCCATCGCGATCACATACTCGCCCTTTGCTTGCGCAAAGCCGGCGGCCAACGCCGAGGTTTGCCCAAAGTTGCGGCCCAGCCGCACGACTGTGACCAGGTGATCGAAGGAGGCAATATCGGAGAGCAAACGGTAGGTGAGATCGGTGCTGCCGTCGTCCACGAATATCAGTTCGTAGGTTTCACCCGTAGCCTCCATGATCAAACGCGCGCGGTGGTACATCTCCGTGATATTTTCTTCTTCATTGTGAAACGGTATGACTATCGAGATCTTTGGCATGTGCTTTTCTCAGCGCCCTCGAACCTCGTATCCAGCACTTTTCGTGCCAACAGCAAATCCGTCCCACCTCTGTACATAAAGAGCCTCGATGGGGAAGACCGACAGAGGGTCATTGTGTTGTCGAGAGTCAATTCGCCGACACCTCCGTCGAAGCGACGAGGTAGCCGGATCGACTAACTGGCACGCGGACTCACAGCAAGGCTCAAGCGATTTGCCCGCTGCCGTAATCCGGTTTGTTATAGAACCGCACTGACTACTTACTGCGTGCGTCTATGCGTCAACGATTCCGTCAAGCCCTCGTCATCCGTGTCCGGATCTCGCCTCGCTTCTTAGCCTCGTAAATAAAGCGAAGCAGCCTCTTCCTGCTGATAACAATGGTCGATCCTGACAGTTGGGCTGAATGCTCTTCTTTGGAAGGGCAAGTGCTTTCTAAAAGCGTGGTTAGGAAGATCACGGATGAAGTTTTGGCGCGCGCTTGTGTATCCCACTCGCCGCAGCTCGTTGGCACAACGAAGCTGGGGTTGGAGTCTCGTTGCAATGCTTCTCACCGCGGTCGCCGTGGCCGGGCATGCGCAAAACCTCAACTGGGAGGGCCAGACCGGAGCTTTCGTAACGCCCTTCGCGTACGCCAGCCCTTCGCCCGCACGAGGCTTCGGACTTCCGGCTGCCAGCTTTCATTATCTCGATGGCGGCAACGTGCTCGGGGGACTCTACGAGGCCTCGGGGACTATCGGCTTCCTGAAAAGATTCGAAGTGGGGTACACCCGCGCGTTTAATTCGGATGGGTCATTACCCAGTCTTAGCCCACTGTTCAATGATGGTTTCAACATCATTCATGGCAAAGCCAATCTGCTGGGCGAGGGCGCAGGAAAGCACAGCTATATTCCCGCGATCTCCTTGGGATTTGTGGTGCGCACCAATGTGCAACGCGTCGGTGGTGTTCTCAACAACAAAGATACGCACAACGAAGACTTCTACATAGTCGCCACTAAGACGATCACATACTTCAAGGTCTTGCCGATCGTCGCCAGTTTCGGTTTCAAAGCCACGAACGGCTCCATACTTGGTATAGCGGGCAACGCACCTAACTGGCAGGGCCGGGTCTTCGGCGCAGCTGGATTCGTAGTTCCGGGTCCGGTAAAGAGCAAAATCGTAGTCGGTTCGGAGTTTCTGCAAGAGGCTCGCCATGTAGAAGGCCTTCCTGGAGCCAATCTACCGACGACGCTGACCTATTTTGCGCGGGTGATCCCTCGCGGCGAGCTGCCCTTCAATGTGGATTTCGGAGTGGCTCAACTGGCCAACCAGATAATGCCGGGCGTGAAACTGCAGGCGCGCTCGCAGTTTGCGCTAGGAGTTTCATACCGCTTTTAGGTCATCGCGAGGGAAAAGAACCGACCATTTTCCGGTCAATAAACAAAGGGGAATAAATGTATAGAAAACACCAATGCTTCGTCGCAGCGGTCGTCGTAGCGCTACTGGCGACCTGTAACCTGGCTTCTTCGCAGGACTCGGCTCTACAGCAGGGCAAGCCGGGCGCTCAGTCCGGCAAATCGGTTCCGGTTGATGATATTCAAGGGCAGAGCGATCAAGACATCAGTCTGCTCCGGAAGGAGCTGCGATCAGAGAGGAAGCAGATTGTCGCGGCCAATATGAACCTGACGGATGGCGAGGCTGAAAAATTTTGGCCCGTTTACGATCAGTACGCGGCCGATCTAGCCAAAATCAATGACACGAAAGCTGCGCTTCTTAAGGACTACTTGCAAACCGTCGACACGATGAATAGCGAACAGTCCGAGAGCTACCTACGGAAGCGGGCGGAGATCGAGGAATCGACCATCCAGTTACGACTCAGGTATCTTGATGCATTTCGTAAGGTCCTTTCGGGCCGGCAAACGGCACGATTCTTCCAGATCGACTGGAGACTCGGTCTGATGATCGACCTGCAATTGGCGCAGATGCCAATGATCGATCCCTAAGCAACAGATACAACCAAG
>Ga0074045_10001517_pt1 | contig 22317 bp, 23 predicted proteins | sample BogForMeECP23OM2_FD_94442 | JGI IMG/M metagenome (GOLD analysis project Ga0074045, IMG submission 94442) | Bog forest soil microbial communities from Calvert Island, British Columbia, Canada - Bog Forest MetaG ECP23OM2 | ecosystem: Environmental > Terrestrial > Soil > Wetlands ... | reverse complement strand
TGATCGCTGCAACTGCAGTCGTCACGCTAACCGCGGTTCTGGCCACCTGCTTGCCTGCACTCAGGGCAACGCGTGTCGACCCTTTGATCGCCAGGCGCTCGGAGTATTTGGGCAGTTTCGCCGCACCCTGCGCCAACCGTGCGCCATGAATCGAGCAAGCCTCCTCAGGTATCCTACAGGCTAGGGAGTCGCGCTTATGCAGCTAATCATCAGTTGACCGCTCCGTTCCACGCGCTGCTGGAACAATTCGTGCCGGTAACCAGCCCCCAGTCTTCCGCGTCCGTCTCTCCTATTGACACTCTATAGGTTGAAGTCTATCATCCTATAGGACTTCGATAGGAGACCCTCTTGAATCTCGAACCCACTTCGCTGCTCCAGGGCACTTTGGACTTGCTCATCTTGAAATCCCTGGCCACGGGCGAGATGCACGGATTGGGCATCTCCCGCAGAATCCAGCAAATCACCCAAGGCACTTTCGTCGTCAAGGCTGGCTCGCTGTTCCCTGCCCTGCACCGCATGGAAGACGAGGGCTGGATTTCTTCTTTTTGGGGAGACTCCGAAAACAATCGCCGCGCGAAATACTACCGCTTGACCAAGCCGGGAAGAAAGCAGCTCGAGGTTGAAACCGAGCGATGGGGACGTATCTCCTGGGCCATCGCCCAAGCTTTGCAGATGCCGTAGTGAGGTGACTGGCATGGCGCTCGCAGCAAAACTCCGAAGCTTCCTGCGAAATCGCTTTTTCTCTCGTCGCGTCGACGCCGACCTTGACCACGAAATTCATTCCCATCTCTCCCTGTTGATCGAAGAAAACATTCGTGCGGGCATGCCCCCGGACGAGGCGCAACGCGCCGCGCGCATGGAACTTGGCGGCATCGAACAAGTGAAGGAACAGGTTCGCGACAAGCGCATGGGCAATTGGCTCCATTCTGCTTTCTTCGATTGCCGCTACGGTGTTCGCCAGCTCCGCAAAAATCCCGGTTTCACCTTCGTGGCCGTCATCACCCTCGCCCTTGGCATCGGCGCAACCACCGCCATTTTTCGTATCGTTGATGCCGTCATCTTGCGTCCGTTGCCCTACAATTCTCCCGACCGCCTCGTCCTTGTTAAGGAGCACATTCCCAAGGTCACACCGGATCCGATTGCGGTTTGCGCCCCAGACGTCCTTCGTTTCCAGCGGGAGAACCACTCCTTCGTTTCTTTGGCGGCCTTCCGTGGCGACCAGTTCGACCTGGTGGGAGGCACAGAACCGCAGCGCGTCCACGTCGACCGCGCAAACGCCAATCTCTTCTCGCTGCTTGGCGCACGACCAATCCTTGGCCGCGTCTTCACTCCCGACGAAGACCGGCCAGGACATACCGTGGCGATTCTCAGTCATGGACTCTGGCAGCGTGAATTTGCCGGTGTGCCGGACGTTGTGGGTCGCTCCGTTTCGCTCAATCGCCAGATCTTCACCGTTATCGGTGTGATGCCGGCAACCTTTATCTTTCCCCTTCCCGGCATGGATCAAGGCGATGCCGCCGATCTCTTCATTCCCATCGCTTTCACTCCCGACGAGTTGGCGGATGAAGGAGACAATTTCGACTACAGTGTAGTCGGCCGCTTGCATCTCGGTGTCGCCTTGCAGCAAGCCAACGCCGATCTACAAGTCATCGCGCATCGCATCCAGGAAACCTATCCCGTTGAGTTTCGCTCCGACATTAATCTGGGCGCTGTGGCGTTGCCACTCCGCGACACGGTCATCGGCAAAACCAGAACTCTTCTTCTGCTTTTGTTCGGCGCCGTCGCCTTTGTCTTTCTCATCTGCTGCATCAACGTCGCCAACCTGCTCTTGACCCGCTCTACGGACCGCCAGAAGGAGATGGCCGTCCGCCTTTCTTTGGGCGCCAGCCGCGGCCGTCTTCTCCGCCAACTCGCCGCCGAAAGCATGCTGTTAACATTCACCGGCGCCGCCTTGGGTCTCGCCTTCGCTTTATGGATCAGCAATGCGCTCCTCGGATTGATGCCGCCCGACATTCCTCGCATTCATGGCGTGGGACTGAATCCTGCCGTGCTCGGTTTTACGCTGGGACTTGCCGTGATCGTCGGCTTGCTCTTTGGCGTCGTCCCCGCATTCACCTCCTCACGAACTAACGTCGTGGACTCCCTCAAGGAAGCTGGCCGCAGCACCACGCAGGGCCCGCAACTCCATCGCTTGCGCGGCGCACTGGTCATTGTCGAAGTGACGCTCGCCATGGTCTTGCTCGTCGGTGCTGGTTTGCTGCTCCGCAGCTTTCAACGCATGCTCGAGACTCAACCAGGATTCCGTCCTGAGCATGTCCTCACCGCATCTCTCAGCTTGCGCGAACCGCAGTACAAGGACGACTCTGACATTCGCAACTTCTACCAGCGTCTGCTCGAGCGCCTTCAGAGTCTCCCGGGCGTGCAAATCGCCGGCGCCTCCTCTGACCTACCGCTCAAGGCTGGCTGGAATCATCTCTTCACGCCCGAGGGCTATCAACCTCCGCCCGGCGCGAACCTCAACCTCTGCAACCATTCCGTCATTCTCGGTCCGTATCTTCAGGCCATCGGCGCACCTCTCCTACGCGGCCGCTACTTTACGGACCAGGACACCTCTGCTTCAACCCACGTGCTCATCATCAGCGATTCACTTGCGCGGCGTTACTGGCCCAACCAGGATCCCATCGGCAAACGCCTGAAGTGGGGCACGGAGGCCTCCAAGGATGCCTGGCTGACAATCGTCGGCGTTGTTGGCGATGTCAAACAGTCTAGCTTGGACGTTGAGACCGCTGCTCACACCTACGAATCGTTCTTGCAGAACCCGATTTCGTCCCTCAATGTCGCCCTGCGCACTTCCAACGACCCTGCCACCATGGCTTCCGCACTGCGCTCCGCCGTTTGGTCCCTCGACCCACAGTTGGCCGTCGCCCAAGTCCAAACCATGCATCAGGTCATCAGCGAGTCCACCACTCCTCGCCGCTTCAGTTTGTTCCTTCTCGGCGGATTTGCTTCCTTAGCACTCATCCTCTCCGCCATCGGCATCTACGGCGTGATTGCCTACTCCGTTGTTCGCCGCGTCCACGAGATGGGCATCCGAATGGCCTTAGGCGCGCAACGCCCTGATGTGCTGCGTTTGGTCATCGGCCAAGGCATGTTGCTTCTCGCCATAGGAATGATCATCGGCACTCTTGGCGCCTTGGTCTTGACGCGCGCGCTGGCCAGTTTCCTCTACGGCGTCGGTCCGACCGATCCAGTCACCTTCGTCACCGTCGTTGTGATCCTGGCCGGCGTCGCTTTTCTTGCTTGCTACATCCCTGCACGCCGCGCCACTCGCGTCGATCCCATGATCGCCCTGCGCTACGAATAAGCTTGGCAGTTCGGCCCGAACGACGGGTTACAGGAGTTCAACATGCCGCTGATTCCGAAAGTGCACAGCTTCCTGCAGAACCTCTTTTCATCTACTCACCTGGATGTGGACTTGGACCAAGAGGTTCATTCCCACATCGAACTGCTGACCGAGGAGAACATTCGTGCGGGAATGCCTCCGGAGGAAGCTAGGCGCGCCGCTCAGATCGAACTCGGCGGCATCGAACAGGTGAAGGAGCTAATTCGCGAAGAACGGATTGGGAATTGGCTGCACTCGGTGATTTCCGATTGCCGCCACGCCGTTCGACAAATCCGCAACAACCCTGGCGTGACGACGACAGTCATGCTCACTCTGGCGCTCGGGATTGGCGTGAATACCGCAATGTTCAGCTTACTGAACGGGTGGCTGCTTCGTCCGCTACCCGTACCCTTGGCAGAACAGATCACTGTTTTAGCGTCCGAGCAGAAACAGGGTTCCAATGGAAATTTCTCTTACCCGGACTTCCTTGATTTTCAGCGAGAAACTGATTCTTTCTCAAGTCTTTTCGGTTACGCGTTTGGCATAGCGGGTCTTAGTGCTGACGGCGACGCTCGGGACATTGGATATAGCTGCGTCACCGGCAACTATTTTTCCGCCCTTGACGTAAAACCGGCACTTGGACGGCTGTTTCTTCCGGGTGAGGGCGAGAAGCCAGGCGAAGAGCTCCGGGTTGTTCTTGGATATTCTTTCTGGCAGAGCAAATTCGGGGGTGATCCGCATGTTATAGGCAAGTCCTTCGCAGAATACCGGGGGTGCAATCCACAAGCCTCGCCTTCACGGTGACCATTGGCTTCCCAAGTAAAACAACGCCTGTTTTTGTACAGGGGCATCCCGTGCCCGCGCGCGAGCGGCCTCCCGTGATCCCATATGATTGCATTAGCCCTTCGTACCTCGAAACGATGCAGGTTCCGCTCGTGAAGGGGAGACAGTTGACGAACTCGGACAACGAGGCGGCGCCACCAGTTGCGATCGTGAACCAAGCCGTGGCGAAACGTTTCTGGCCAAACGAAGATCCCATAGGAGAGTACTTTAGTATGAAGAGCGACACGGGACCGTTCGTTGAAGTCGTCGGTGTCGCGGGAGACGGACAGTACTTCTTCATATCGGCGTCCGCTCAACCATACTTTTACCTTCCGCTGGCGCAGAACTTTGTTTCTTATCGGTTCCTTCAACTTCGCACTTCCGTTCCTCCACAGTCCATCGTGAGCAGTGTGGAGGAGCAGATTCATAAATTGGCTCCGGATCTGCCGATCGACGACATTCGCACCATGCAACAACTGGTCCAGGGTATCGCTGGATTATTTCTCTTTAGGCTGGCTGCGACCGTTGCTGCAATCATGGGCTTCTTGGGCCTAGTGTTGGCAATCGTTGGCGTTTACGGGGTAGTTTCCTATTCTGTCAGCCAGCGAACGCATGAGATCGGGATTCGCATGGCACTCGGAGCTGGAAGCAACCACATCTTGAAGCTCGTCTCTCGCCAGGGGTTCCGACTGGTAGGAGTTGGCGTAGGCGTGGGTCTGCTGGCCGCATGGGCACTTGCCCGAGCGATGACAAATCTCCTCGTAGGCGTCGACCATAGCGATCCGATGACATTTCTGGCCGTCGCCGTCTTGCTCACGCTGGTTGCACTGGCCGCATGCGTTATCCCCGCGCGGCGCGCCACTCGCGTCGATCCCATGATCGCGCTGCGCTACGAATAGAATTCCCGCCCAGTAGACTGACCCTTTGGTTAGGGCAACCATCGGGTCGCGTTCTTTCTATGCTTGACGAGACAGCCCCGGCGGACCTATGTTTCGTCTAGCGACAATCTTGAATCGACTCCTCTGAACCCTGCTGAACGAGCTCAAGTGCGTCGTCGAACTGGAGGTGCCCTGCCCGTTCGTTCCTGAGTTCCCTATCCCAGCTAGGTATCGGAGCACAAATTTTCCGAGGGTGTGCAAACACCCCGCGTTCAGACCGAGTGCGAAAGGAGATCTTGCATGAGGAGACATGCGGCTAGACTGGTATTTGTTTCGGTGTTTGTCGCGGCTGTACTCATCGTTTCATGTGCGAAGCCCTACCACGACGGCGGTGAACGCTACGTTTTTGTAGCCACCAATATCAGTCTTCCGTACTGGCAAGAAGCGCAGGCGGGCTTTCTGGACGCGGCCAAATCGCTCGGTGTCAGAGCCGAACTCGTTGGTCCCACGGCCTACGCCCCGAACGCGGAACTCGTCATGTTTCGCCAGGTCGTCGACGAGCAGCCCTCCGGTATTTGCCTCTCCGCCGCACGCCCCGAAATTTTCCAGCCCGACATTGACAAGGCTATCGCTCAAGGCATCCCGGTCATCTGCGTCGATGCCGACGTCCCTAATTCCAAGCGCATCTCCTACATCGGAACAGATAACTTCAAAGCCGGCAGAGAAAGCCTGAGGCAACTGGCCGCACTCATTCAGGACCATGGCAGCATTGCCGTCATTACCATTCCCGGACAGCGCAACCTCGATGATCGCGTGGCGGGCGTCGCTGACGCGCTCAAGAATTTCCCCGCCATCCAGCTCTCAAAGATTCTCGATGACAAGGGGGATGTTCCCACTGCATCGGACCTTGTCTCCGACATGATTCAGAAGAAAGAAAAAATCGACGGTATCATCTGCCTGGAGGCGTCAGGCGGTTCGGGCGCTGCCGCGGCGCTGCAGAGCGCCAAGATGGAAGGCAAGCTACCCATTGTGGCTTTCGACGACGATCCCCAGACACTCGATGCCATCGACCGTGGCGTGATCGCAGCCACCGTCACGCAAAAGCCCTACGTCATGAGCTACTATGGCTTGAAGTTTCTCGACGACCTCCATCACAACGCCATTCGTCGCTTCAAAGATTGGCGCACCGCCCTCGCCCCACCCGTGCCCACATTCGTCGATACCGGCACGGTAGTGGTCGACAAGTCCAATCTAAAACTCTATCGCGATACCCTCACTGCCCACCCCTAGCGCACTTTTGACCGGTCGCGCTTATGGGTTCCGCGTCTCTGCAGCGGCCGCCTTCCGAGGCGCTCGCTTTTCTTACGTAACCAATGTTGTCTTCCCGACCGGATCGACGAGCGGCAATTTTTCGCGCCGGTCTTTAGCGCGCCCTGTCGCGAAGCGCAGGGATCATGGCAGGCGACGCCGCCGTCCTGACCCCCTCGCAGCTGTGCACGCCGCCGCCTCAAAGTCGAAGATGTCATTCTGAGCGCATCCAACCACGATGCGCTCAGAATCTCAACGTCCACCGCGGAACGCCCACAAGCCCATCGTTTCTCACACTACTCCGCTCAACCGCCGTATCCCTTCGCGAATCTCCTCTTCCTTCATTCGCGAGTACCCCAGCATTAACCCGGGCCTCGCTGGCCGCGTCAGGAAGTACCCTGATATTCCGTAGATGCCCACTCCCCGCTCCGCCGCTTTTGCGATAACGGCGCTTTCCGAAATGTGTTTCCGTGGCCACAGTACGACATGCGCGCCCGCGCCGTCGCCCGTCACCTCTACACGGTTTCCCAAATGCTTGTTAATGGCCTCCAGCAACACGTCGCGATTCCCCGCATTTCTCCGTCGAACGCGCCGCAAATGCCGCTCGTACATTCCACTGCCGATGAATTCCGCCAGCGTTTCCTGTTCGAGCGTTGCGGTATGCCGGTCGCAGAGCCATTTCGCCGATGTGAACGTTCCCACCAGCGATTTGGGCACGATCAAATAACCGATGCGCAGCGCCGAGAAAATCGTCCGCGAAAACGTTCCGATGTAGATCACGCGTCCTTCGGTGTCCAGTCCTTGCAGAGATTCCAGCGGCTGTTCTTCGTAACGAAATTCTCCGTCGTAGTCATCCTCGACCACCACCGCGTCTCTGCGCCGCGCCCAGTCGAGCAACTCCAGCCGGCGCGCCAGCGGAAGAACCGCCCCGGTCGGAAATTGATGCGATGGCGTTACAAACGCGATGCGCGCATCCTCCGGCAGCCTGCCGGGCCTCAACCCCTCGCGATCCACCGGCACCGGTAGCAAGTGCGCCCCCGCAGTGCGTAGAGTTTCGCTTGTCCCTTGATAGATTGGATCCTCGAGGGCCACGCGATCTCCGCGTTCGATCAGCACCCGCGCGATCAAATCCAGCGCTTGCTGCGAGCCGCTGACCACAACCACTTGTGACGCATCACAGGCCACCGCGCGAGATCGCCTTAGATGAACGGCAATCGCCTCCCGCAGAGCAAGGCTCCCGGCCGCCGGACCGTAGTCCAGTTCGCGAACCGGCGCCTTCCGGGCGTGACGCAGCAGCATCCGCCGCCACATCTCAAACGGGAAGATTTCGATGTCGCTTCGTCCATAAGCGAAATCGTAGTGTAACGAGGTGGCCCGCTTGCTCGGATAATTCACCCTCGACGTTGCCGTTTCCACCGCATGCCCGAAACTCGACAATTTCACCTTCGCCAGCTTTGCTCGCGTGCTGCTGTGGCCCGCTCCCAATCCCTCGGATACATACGTTCCCGAGCCCGCGCGCCCCGCAACGAAACCTTCCGCCAGCAGTTGCTCGTAGGCCAGCACCACCACCGTCCGCGAAACGTGCAGCTGTTCGGCGAGCTCCCGCGTCGAGGGTAGCCGCTCGCCGCTGCGCATCGTTCCCTGCAAGACCGCCTGTCGGAACCAGCTGTAAATCTGTCGCGTCAGCGGACTACTGCCGTTCCTTGAAAGTGGTATGACGAATGACATAGAAAGTGGTCCTTTTAAAATACCATAGCGTCTCGCAGGATTGAACTGCTCGTGACGATGTTGCGCTGCTTACCCGGAGTCCTAAGCAGCAGCCAACAGAGCACGATAGGCACACAAATACGGAGGCAGGGATGAACATGAAGCAGATTCGGATTTATCTCATCGCGTGTGGCTTGGTTTTCCTCTTACTGCCGCTTCAGGGACTCACGCAACAGAATGCTCAGCAGGCCATTCCGCAACGCGATGGCCTGCACGATTTTGATTTCGAGTTGGGTACCTGGAAGATTCACTTGAAGAAGCTCATGCATCCCTTAACAGGCTCCACAACCTGGGTTGAATTTGACGGCGCGTCCGTCACCCGCAAGGTTTGGGACGGCCGCTCTCAACTCGAGGAGTTCGAAACCGATAGCCCTGCTGGCGGCCACATCGAAGGGTTGACCCTGCGTCTATATGATCCACAAACCCACCAGTGGAGCCTCTATTGGGCTACAAGCAAGAGCGGCGCCATTGGCGTCCCCACCATTGGCCAGTTCAAAGACGGCCGCGGCGAGTTTTACGACACGGAACCGTCCGGGCCCAATGGTCGGTCCATCCTGGTGCGATTCATTTGGAGCAAGACCGACACGGATTCGCCCCACTTCGAGCAGTCTTTCTCCGAGGACGGCGGCAAAACTTGGGAAGTGAATTGGATTACAGACCAGGTGCGGATAAACGATGCGTCTGGCAAAGCGCATTGAACTCCGCCATCACCAATCACCAGATCCCGCCATCGAGCAACAATATGAACGCACCTAACCACTTGCGGACTCTTCTCCTCTTGTGCGGCCTATTCGTCGCTTTGCATCCACTTCCGAACTCCATCCCATCCTCGAAAGACCGCGATGGCCAACACGATTTTGACTTCGAGATTGGCACCTGGAAAAGTCACTTGTCGCGTCTTCTGCATCCCTTGTCCGGTTCCACCACTTGGGCCGAATATGACGGCACCACCGTGGTTCGCAAAGTTTGGGATGGGCGGGCCAATCTGGTGGAGTTCCGGGCGGATGGCCCGGCCGGTCACATCGAAGCTTTGTCCTTGCGTCTCTACAATCCGCAATTGCATCAGTGGAGCCTGAATTTCGCCAACAGCAAAAGCGGCGCTCTGAGCCAGCCCACGATTGGCGAGTTCAGAAATGGTCGCGGCGAATTTTTCGATCAGGAGAGTTTTGACGGCAGAGCGATCCTGGTTCGATTCGTCATCTCGGACATCACGCCTAATTCATGCCGCTTTGAGCAGGCATTTTCCCGGGATGGCGGCAAAACCTGGGAAGTCAACTGGATCACCACAGACACGCGTGAATGAGGTCTCGTAGTTAGTTAACCCCTTCCAAGGGTGAGGAGCGCTTCCACAGCGTCCACGCCGCGGTGTGAACAAACCTCAGGGGCTACAAATGAGTGTTGGAGACCATAGATGATCATCGAAATGCGTACCTACAAAACCAAGCCTGGCAGACGCGCTGACTTCCTCGAGGTATTCCGCTCCCGATCCACTCCCGCGCACACCGAGATCGGCATGAAAATACTGGGTCCGTTCCTATCCGTCGAGGATCCTAATACTTTCTTTTTTATGCGTGGTTTTCCCGATCTGGCTTCACGTGAGCCGATGAAAGCCAGGTTCTACGAAGGGGAACTCTGGAAGCGCGAATTGGAGAATGTCCTGATGCCGATGCTGGAGAAATATGAGGTCGTCGTCGTGGAAGACTCCGAAGATCTCGTTCGTTGGTAGCCTACCCCCTTCTCGTCAATTCAATAGCCCTTTCATCCGCTTCCCGATCATCTCGCGCGCGGCCTCCTCAGGCACAAAACGACCCAGCATCCCAAGATCGGCGTCCACCGTCACCGAGGTGTCCGTCACTTCTACCGTCCCTTTGATCGGCGTGCTCAACCCGCCCAAGTTGGCGCTAAGCGCAAAGCTGAGCAGCGATCCTTGCCAACTCTTTTGCTCCACCACTAGCCGCACGGGAAGCCCCGAGACTCCCTGGAACATCTGGTCGAAGGATTGGTCAACCGATTCGATGACTTCCGCCTTCGTGCGCTTATGTTCAATCGTGATCCGCATGTTCGTTCCTCGCCCTTCTTTGGCAAACTCGCACAACCACTCTAGAGACCCAGTCCCCGGTTCATCAAATCCTCCGCTATGACTGCCTTGTGCCGGCGACCTACTGGTTTGGAGGAGCTTGCATCGGCGGAGTGCCGGTGGTGGGCGCCGGATTGGGATTCGCGCTGCCAAAAGAACCCGGATTGTTGCCGCCGGACGAAAATGGCGATGCGCCGGTGTTGCTGTTGGCATTCGGTTGCGCGCCAAACGGATTCGGATTGGAAACCGGTACGCTGCCGATTCGCTGCCCGGTCAGGGAATCCAACGAGGGATCCCAGATGAATTCAAATTGGCGGTAATTCTTCGCCTTGTCATACCAGATGATCGATTTCTTGTTGATCTTACTGCCCACTCCGATAATGTTGCCGCCGATGATCGACGATGTGTTCGACAAATCGACGGGCTGAAGCGACCCCGTTCCCGTCCCAGCTGACCCGCCCGGATTGTCTCCATTCGCTGGATTTTGTCCGCCGGGCGCGGCAGCCTGTGGCGTACTGCCTGACATCGAGCTTCCCATCGAGCTGCCAAATCCCGAAGAACTGGACGCGCCAAATGGCGAATTCCCGTTTGCGCCCATCGGCGTCCCGAAACCCGAAGCGCCCGCTGCTCCCAGCCCGTTCCCGGTCATCGAGTGGTCTTTCAAGCTGCCGATCAACTGCCCGCTTGGGCCCACATAAATCAAACGCCACGACCCGTCCGCAGTGTTCATCGGATCCTTGTACGCCTGCCGCATGAAGCGAATTCCCGTCTTCGGCTTGTACAAATCCTCCAGTTGCGTCGGGAAGCGGTGCAATTTCGTGTAGTACAGCCGGATGCCGCGCACGTATTGCTTGCCCCGCCAGATCATCTCCTCTTCCTTCTGGCGCTGCACGTCGGTAATCACATTCGGCGCCACCACAATCGTGCCCAGCAGGAGCAGCGTCAGGAAAAACATCACTGTCAATATCGCGTAGCCTTGCTGGCTGCCTCGCACGATTCTCTTCTGTATTGCCTGTCTCATGCTGTTGGTCCGGGCGGCGCTTCCAATTGATTGGAACCGGTTTGATGCGTATTCGTGTCCTCGAATTCGATTTTATCGTTCCCTATCTTTGTGATGCGAATATGATTCAGGACGGTTTCCCCTTCCCCAACAATGCGCACTTCTTCTCCGTCCAGAAGGAAAGCCTGGCGCGGCCCGCCGGAAGGCAAATTGCCATAACCAAAAAATTTCCAAGCCAATTGCGCCGGCGGAGGTGGCGGAGGAGGTTGTGGCTGACTGTATATCTTCCTTCCCTCTTCCTTCTTGACAGGTCCCGCTTCGGTCGGTACCGGCACCGCCGTCATCGCAAAAATATTCCGCCCGGACGTTTTGTACTCCGTCCCTTCGGTCGATTTCAGCTTCTCGAAAACGCTACCGAAGTCCTGTGCGTTAATCGGCGTGTACGTTCCGCTCACCTGAGAGAACCCGCTGCTTGACGGGCTCTTGGACGTTTCCACGTACCATACCAGCGCAGCGACAACCACCAGTCCGATCAGTACGTACATTTGCGTCTGTTGTTTCTTTTCTGCCATTACGCTTTCCTGAAAAAAGTTCGCAGATGAAGATTAACCTTGAGGACCGTCGGCGTAGCCGCTGCGGTTCCCTGTGTGGCGGTTTCTGATTCCAGGCCCAATGAATCCACGATGTAGGTGTTCTTCGACCGTTGCAGCGCATTCAGGAACCGCACGATGTTGGCGTAGTCTCCGCTGACCGTCGCCTCGAGCTCGATTTCCTGCAGGTCGCGCCCCGGCACATCTTTCTGGTGAAAATGTTGGTCCTCCAACTGCACGTGCGTCGTTTTCGCCACGGCACTCAGTTCTTCAGAAATCACGGAGTTGCCCTTGCTTGCCAGCGGAAGGTCGCCCTCATAGGCATCGAATGCCTTCACATAGTCGGGGATCTTCTTCTGAATCTCCCTGGCGCGCTTCACGTCGGCTCGCAGCAGTTCCACCTGCGTCTTCTCCGCCGCCAGCACTTCCTGAGGATTCCGACGAGCCTGCGACAATTTCATGCTGTAGTACGCAAATGCTCCATCGACCAGCAGCAACACTGCCAGCGCCCCGATAATCAGCCGTTTTTCCAGCGCAAAGTTGTCCATAGTCAAATCCGCGTATAGACTGCCGAAAATTCAATCGTCAGCGGGTCGCCCGTGCCCTGCGTGGCTACGCGCACCGTTTCCAGTTCGATATTGGAAAAAGATTTCGAATCCTCGAATGCCTTCAAAACCTTCAGCTTGGCCTCGTCATTCGCGGCGCCAACCACGAATTTCACGGTTACCACGCCCTTGTCCAATTTGGGCTCGATCCGTACGATGCGGCTGCCCGCCGGCAACGTTTTCTCCAGGTCCATGAACATCTGCGTCCAGTTAATGCTCCGCGCTTCGATCACATCGCGGATGAACACCGCCCGGCCCTGCAATTTGGAAGTGTCTGCCTGAGAAAAAAAGCGATCCAAGTCGCGTCGCTGGTCCACCAGGCTCGCCATCTCCTGCTGGTACTGGCCGGTTTTCGCACGCAAATCCGCATCGGCCTTCCGCAGGCCATAAAATCGCAAGCCCAGGATCAGGAAAAGCAAGCCACCAAGCACGCCCAGCAGCGCCGCGCCAGCCAGAAATCGCCGATGCGTTACCAGTGGCTTCGTCGCGAGATTTAACCGTACATACATAATTGTCTAGCCCAATTCTCCTTCAACTCCGGTGCAACATCCAGCCAACCAACCCTTCCAACTCCCTGTCCGCTAGCGAGCGGCCCGCCTCATTCAATCGTCCGTCGGAAATCGCGGCGTTCAGTAGCGAGCGCACGTCGCACTTAAACTCTTCCTCCAACGGCCCGACAAACTCCTGTAATCGTTTCCCCAGCCCCGCAACCCGCACCGCCTGAATGCCTTCCTGCCACGTGTCCTGGTAATACGCCGCCAGCGGAAAAATTTCCTCCAGCAGCATCTGCGGCGTCACTGACCCTGCATGTGTCGGCAACTCCGTGCACCGGTAACCCGCCATCACCCCTTCGCGCACAATCGCCGTCGTCAGCGCCGTTCCAGATACTCGCGCCAGCAGCGTGGGCCGTTGGTCTCCCAAAATCGAAATCGCGGCCAGCGTGACGCTCAGCACCACTCCCGGGCGCAGTTTCGCCTGTTCCGCGAGTCCTTCGTATTCCCGAATGATTCGCAGCCGCGCAATCGCCGTCACGACGTCCACGCCGTCCAGCCTCGGCGCTTGCCGCATGTACGAGAGCAGCGTTTCGTCCACCTCAAACGGCACGCTTTTCTTCAGCTTCCACCGCAGCATCGGGATTGCTTCCTCCGAGGTGCGCGGAAAATCCTCAAAGTGCTGCACAAACACGCGAATCACCGGGTCCGGAAGCAGCAGCGCAACATCTTCATCCTTGGCTCCCAACCTGGTGCACACGCTGCTCACCGCCGATTTCACCGCCGCCGCGTTTACCATGTTGGTCTCCACCGCCGACGGCACCAACGCCCCCTCGGGGAGATTCTCTATCGCAAAACCGTGCAGCGATCCCGTTCGCGCAAATCGCGCTCCCGCCACGCGCTCCGGAGAAATTTCGATCGCCACCTGTGGGTGCGGAGTCGCTTCCATCCAACGGCTCACCTTGCGCACCAGGCCGCTCTTGTAGATGCCTTCGTTATATGTGCCGGCGCTAGTCAACGAACGTCACCTTGTTGATTTCCCGCAGTGTGGTGATCCCTGCGCGAATCTTGCTCAATCCGCTTTGCCTCAGCGTAATCATACCTTCACCGATCGCCGCTCGCTTGATCTCCGACGTCGGCCGCCGGTCCACAATCATTTCCCGGATATGGTCCGTCAGGTCCAGAAGTTCGCAGATCGCCGTGCGTCCGTGGAACCCAGTTCCGGAGCATTCCAGGCACCCGGCCCCTTCCGAGAACACAAATTCCTTCCACTGCGGCGGCTCCAGTCCACTCTCAACAAGTTCCTGGTCGGTGTACTTTTTCGGTCTCTTGCAGTTATCGCAGATCACGCGCACCAGCCGCTGCGCCAGGATGCAGTTCAACGCCGACACGAAATTGTATGGTTCCACTCCCATATTGATGAACCGCCCAATCACATCCGTAACGTTGTTCGCATGCACAGTGGTAAATACCAGATGGCCCGTGAGTGCCGACTGAATTGCGATTTGCGCCGTCTCGTGGTCGCGGATTTCTCCCACCATGATCTTGTCGGGGTCGTGCCGCAGGATGGAACGCAATCCTCGCGCAAACGTCAGCCCCTTCTTTTCGTTCACGGGAATCTGCGTGATGCCCTTGAGTTGGTATTCAACCGGATCTTCGATGGTGACGATCTTGTCTTCATCCGACTTGATTTCGTTGATCGCGGCATACAACGTGGTGGTTTTTCCGGATCCCGTCGGCCCCGTCACCAACACCATCCCGTACGGCTCGCGAATATATCTGCGGAATCGTCGCGTTTCTTCGGGGAAGAAACCGACGACATCCAGGCTAAGGCTCTGAAACTTTTCCGACAGCGTTTCCTTGTCGAGCACGCGCAGCACAGCGTCTTCTCCGTGGCTGGCGGGCATGATCGATACGCGCAGGTCGATGTAGCGGCCCTTGTACTTGACGCGGAATCGCCCGTCCTGCGGCACGCGGCGCTCGGCGATGTCCAGATCGCTGAGCACCTTGATGCGCGAAATTACCGTGGAGTGCCATTCTTTCGCGATGGGCTGCATGGCGTGCTGCAACACGCCGTCAATGCGGTATTTCACGGCCACTTCGCTGTCTCGCGCTTCGATGTGGATGTCACTCGCTCGCCGCTCCAGCGCCGTGAAAATAATTGTCTCGACCAGGCGAACGACCGGGCTGACCGTCGTATCGCGTGTCAGGCGATCGCCGGAGATAGTCTCCTCGCCCTCTTCGTCCTCCTTCGAAACCTGCAGCGTAAATGCTTCGGTCGCCTGCTCCAGGACGCGCTGTGACTGTTCCGTACGCTTCAGCAAGTCGCTGATCTGCCGCGGCGTGGCCACCTTGATCGCCAGCTTTTTCCCCAGCAGTAGCGGCAATTCATCGCTCAGCAGCACCTGGCTCGGGTCCGCAACCGCGATCATCAGGGTGTTGTTCTGCACCACCAGCGGCACAAAGTTGTAGCGGAACATCAGGTCCGCGGGAATCGTCCGGAACAGTTCCGGATCGATTCGCTGCTCCAACAGATCGATGAACCCACAGCGGTACCGTTCGGCGAGTTTCCTCGCCTGTTCCCGCTCTTGCTTGATGTCGGTCAAACCTCCCAGCGGGAGATTTGGATCCGGCAAATTGGAATCGGGCGTAGCCATAAAGTCTTGAGCCTAACTTATCTTCCTGTTCCCGAAATCGAAAACGAGAAAATGGGTAGATAGAGTGAAATCAAAATTCCCGCAACCAGGATTGCCATGAACACCAGGATGAGTGGCTCAATCAAAGCCACCAGGGCGCCCAGCCGCAGGCTTACCTCTTCTTCATAAAATTCCGCAACACTGTTCAGCATTGGCGATAGCGCGCCGCTCGATTCGCCCACCTCAATCATATCCAGCGCCATATCCGGCATCACCCTCGTCCCGGAAAGCGCACCGTGCAGCGACTCGCCTTCCCGCACCATTTGCGCCGCCTGCGTCACCGATCCGCGCACCAACCGGCTCCCGATCGAATCAGACGCCGTCTGTAACGCGGCGACCAGCGGCGTGCCTCCGGTAAGCAAGGTCGCCAGAGTCCTACAAAACTGTGATACCTGGAACTTCAGCAAGGTTGGCCCAATCACCGGCAATCGGAATTTCAGGCGATCGAACGCGATGCCCCCTTCTTCACTTCTCGACCAGAAGAAAATGCCCATGGCCGTCAGGAACAGCAACACAACCACGCCCAAAATGTAATAGCGGTAATCCACCGTGATTCGCACCAACAACTTCGTCGGTCCGGGCAATTCCACTCCTAGGTCGCGATACAACTGCGCGAACTTTGGCACCACCGCGGTTACTAGATACGTCACGATGATGGCCGCCACCGTAATCAGCAATGTGGGGTACACCAACGACGCAAGAATCTTCTTTTTGACGCCCGTACTCACCCGCTGGTACGAAATGTAATAATCCAGTACACCTGGGAGGTTGCCGCTCTTCTCCCCGGCCAGAATTGCTGTTGAGTAAACCTTCGAAAAAACACCTGCCTCATCCACTGCTTCCGAAAGTGACTTCCCTTCCCGTACCCGGTCTCGAATCTGCGTCAAAATGGGGCGAAGCTTCGGCGCTGTTGCCCGCGTTGCCAGCAAGTCCAGCGACCGCAGGATTGGCAATCCCGCCTTAATCAGCGTATTCAACTGCTGGTTCAGGATCAGAAAATCGTTGCCGCCTATCTTTCTGTCTTTGCGGAAACCGAAAAACCCGCTGATCAGGCTGCTCCGCGACTTCACCGAATAAACAAACAGCCCTCGGTCGGCCAGCTTCTGGCGTGCTTCTTCCAGCGTCCCCGCCGCCTCTACGTGCGAGAACACCCTCCCGTTTGCGTCGGCGACGCGGCACACGAATTCGCCCATAGACTCTTAGTTTACCTCAACCCGGCAACCCTCTGCGAATAAGCCCGTTCCCTTACGTAACCTCTGAATTACCAGCAGGTTTCCGGCACCTTGAACCCTCTCCCTTACTGACGGACGCCTGAGGAACTGGGTAGCAGGCCATCCACAATCACCACACCGAGCGGCGGCGAAAATCGGAACAGCGAATCGGACACCGGTGGATTGATTTCCCAGTTCTTGAACTGAAATTCGGTCTCAATTCCACCCGCCGACCGCACCACTAGGCGTACCAGCGCACCTTCATCCGAAATTTCAAAGAACACTTGCGGCGGCGCATCTTCCGGATTCCCCGTGCGTGCGGTGTCAGCGCCTTTCAATTTACATTCCAGCGTAGCGTCGCCGGATTTTCCCGGAACCAGCACCGATGTGCTTTCAACTTTTGAGCAGATTCTCGACAGCTTCATCTCACCCGCCAACAGCACAAACGGGGTTCGCCAATCTTCGCTCTGTCGCACGGGAACTTTTGTGGCCGTGTGATCTGCGGGCGTGTACAACCAAGCTGTCTTTCCATCCACCAAAAACAGATTCTTCTCCGGCTTCTCATACTCCCAACGCATCTTCCCGGGCTTGCGAAAATACGCGGTGCCGGCTTCCGCGCGAACCAACTTGCCATTCTCTGAATATCGTTCCAGGAACTCAGCTCGCAGCGTCCGCGCAGAACGGTATCGGGCCTCAAACCGCTCGGTAGGCGCCTGCGGACTGACCGCCGAGGTTACTTGCAGAAGTAGAACTCCGCACAGGAGGATTCGTCCCATAGAACGCATGAAACTACGTTAGCACACGCCGGCGGCTTGATTGTTACTGTAGTGCCGGGTCACCGGGACCGGCAATAGCGGTCTGGTTGTAGTGAGTAGTGTTCGTTTCATCAGAGTAATAACTCCGCTGGCCACTAATGCCGCGCGTGATGGGATCGGCATTGAGGGTATATCCAGGAGACGGACTTGAGCTGGCGTCCTGAACATAAGTAAACACATAGCCGCTCTTCGTGCCGTTAGCCAGCAATGAATCAATAATGCAAGCGTTCGCGGGGCTATTGCATCCGCCGCCCGGGCCCAGGCTCAACAAGTTCGCCGCATAACCAGTCGTAGGAAAGATCGTCGTGTACGTAATTTCCGCAGTATTTACGGCGTGAATGGAAGACACTGCCGATGCCTCGTTGGCGGAAATGCGAGCTTTCAAGAGGTTCGGAATTGCGATTGCCGCGACAATAAGAATAATCGCAACCACAATTAGAAGCTCAATTAATGAGAATCCATTAGGTCTTTTTTGTCTCATGGGATCACAGTGCCGCTCTTCGATTCGCGGGCTCACTTAAGAAGAGAGCAACTGTGGGGCCAATTTTTGCTGATTCGAGTATTTCCCGTCCGGTTAACAATCACAATACACGCGGTTTATCGTTTCCGGAAAGAACAATCCTCGCCCTTATACACAAGAATCGGACGTCCCGACCACAAAGTGTCAAAGAGTGCTCCTATTCCGTCGAACATTGTCACTGGTTGAAGCGTACAAAATTGAAGTTCGGGGTAGGCGTCGCAGAAGTGGATTCGTCGTGTCCAAAACAAAAAAGGGGGAAGGCCGAAGCCTTCCCCTTTTTCCTTTCATCGAGTTCAAACTCACTGCAGCGGCAGGCTCGCAACCGTGGCGGCGCCCGCTGGATCGTAGCGGATCACGCCGGTCTGGTCGCTGAAGAATCCGCGCTGGCCGGTTACGCTAAGGGTGATCGGGGTTGCGGTAATCGTATAGGTGGTGTTCGGTGTTGCGGCGCCCGGAGCGTACTTGAATGTATAACCGCTCTTCGTGCCGAGCACCAACACTTGGTCAATGATTCCAGCGCCAGTGCAATCGTTCGCGCCAGGACCAAGTTGCACCAAGGTAGTTGGGAAACCAGCGGCAGGACACTGCGTTGCATACTGCACGCTCGCGGTGTTCAACGTACGCACCGAGCCGACCGCTGAAGACTCGTTCGCCGAGATGCGCGCCTTTAGCAAGTTCGGAATGGCGATAGCCGCGATGATCAGAATGATCGCCACGACGATCAGCAATTCGATAAGAGAGAAACCCTTCTGCTTCTTCATGAGATCTCCTTGAGAGATTTGACCTGAGTGATTGTGCCAGAGCACGTCTTCAGAACGTGCAAGACACTGCCCAATCCCATTCGCTGTTTCGTCGAAGATACCAAATCCCGTAAGTAATACATAACATGAAAATTACCCGAAATCAGGCGATTCCTTTTGACCCACGCCTCAGTCCGCTCCTCCGCCCCATCGAAGAAATGACAAAAACTGTCATTCTGAACTGCCCTAAAGCGTCAGTCCTCAACTCAGTATGTTAGGCTGGATTTGCTGCGTTCAGGGCCGACCTCCGCGTATTCTATGGGCGATTTCTACGATAGGAGTATGGACCTTCCAACTCAACGTTCTGCACAAGTCAACCCGCAGCGAGTCTTCCGTGGGTGCAGTTTACGCAACCGCCAGCCATATTCGATTGCGTGCGCTACCCCAAAGCGAGAAACTTCGAGAAGTAGGATCCCATGAAGTGCTTTCCCTTTCTTGTGGCGGGGAACCGGCTCCAGGCTTTGACGCATGCTAAACGGCAAGAAAATTGTAGTGGTGATGCCAGCCTACCAGGCAGAGAAAACCCTGGTGCAAACGTATGCTGACATCCCGCTGGACTTCGTGGACGAAATAATCCTCGTCGATGACGGCAGCGTCGACAATACCGCCAATCTCGCCAAGGGCCTTGGCCTCACTACCCTCGTCCACCTTAAGAATCATGGCTACGGTCGTAACCAGAAGACCTGCTACCGCGAAGCCCTCAAATGCGGCGCCGACATCGTCATCATGGTCCATCCGGACTCGCAGTACTCGCCCAAACTCATCGTCTCTCTTGCCGGCATGCTCGCCTACGGCGTCTACGACGTTGCTCTTGGTTCGCGCATCCTCGGCGTCGGTGCCCTCCAGGGCGGCATGCCGCTTTATAAATATGTCGCCAATCGCTTGCTGACCTTCGTCCAGAATATTTTCCTCGACTACAAGCTTTCCGAATATCACACCGGCTATCGCGCTTTTTCCCGTCAGGTTCTGGAGTCTCTCCCCCTTGAACTAAACGATGACGATTTCGTCTTTGACAATCAGATGCTCGCTCAAATCATCTTCGCCGGCTACCGTATCGGCGAGATCTCCTGCCCGACACGCTATTTCGCCGAGGCCTCTTCCATCAACTTCCGCCGCAGTGCGAAGTATGGATTGGGCGTCCTGGCTACTTGTCTCCAGTTCCGCCTTCAGAAAGCACATCTCGCGAAGTTCCGCATTTTCAGTGAAAAACCCTCCAGCGTTCCGGAGAACTACTACCAGCTCGTGGAGAAGTGACGCACATGACGGGCGGCCTCCCCCCTTCTCCCTCAAGCGGTCTTTTGCATCTGCCAACCTTCGACAAGAAGGTTCTCGCTGCCTGCGTTTTACTGTTCCTGTTCACTTTGCTGCTCTACGCTCGCGCCATCAGAAATGGTTTCGTCAATTACGACGACCCTGCATACGTCACCCAGAATTCCCACGTCCTGCGAGGCCTGACCCTTTCCAACGTGCGCTGGTCGTTCACAACCACTTCCGAAGCAAACTGGCATCCCCTCACATGGCTCTCTCATATGGCGGATGTCTCGGTGTTCGGCGGCAACGCTGCCGGTCATCATTTCTCCAGCATCTTTCTTCACGCCTGCAACGTAGTTCTCCTTTTTCTGCTTCTCTATTCCGCCACCCACTATTTCGGCCGCAGCATCTTGGTATCCTTCCTCTTCGCAGTACATCCTCTCAACGTCGAAACCGTCGCTTGGGTTGCCGAGCGCAAGTCCGTTCTTTCGACGCTCTGCTTCTTTCTGGCCATTGGGGCATACGGGGCCTACCTGCATCGAAAGTCCGTCCGTCGCTACCTCTTGATCTGTCTGTTTTTCGCTCTTGGACTCATGTCCAAGCCCATGGTTATCACCATGCCTTGCCTTCTGTTGCTTTTGGATTGCTGGCCCTTTCAACGCATTGCCCTGCCGGATCACCACACTTCTTGGAACGACTTCCTGTCTTCAGCCAAGAAATCCTTGATTGAGAAGATTCCGCTGTTTCTTATCGCCGCTGCTAGCGCCATCATCACTGTCGTCAGCCAGCATCGCGGAGGGGCTATCGGCCATGCCGACGTCCTTCCACTGCGTTTTCGCCTTGAGAATGCCCTGCTCTCCTATGTTCTGTACGTTGTCAAAGCATTCTGGCCCGTGCGACTCGCCGTCTTCTATCCTCACCCTCAAGGCCGCCTTTCCCTTCTTGTCGTGCTCCTTTGTGCCTTTGCTCTTCTTTCTTTCACCGTCCTTTGTTGGCGATGGCGTGCTCACCGCTATCTCCCCGTCGGGTGGCTTTGGTACCTTACCGCTCTGCTCCCTGTAATCGGTGTCGTTCAGGTTGGTCGTCAGGCGATGGCCGATCGATATGCGTACATTCCGCTCATCGGGGTTTTCATTCTGCTGGTCTGGGTCGCTGCTGAGGCCTTGGGAGCCCGAGTCTCCCCGCGATCTCTCACTGTTCTCTCTGCGGCCGTGGTCCTTGGCTATGCCTCGATGACCCTGGTTCAGATCGGCTACTGGAGAAACAGTTACCTCCTTTTCGCTCATACCCTTCAAGTCACCAGTAAAAACAGCACGGCCGAGCTGAATATTGGCAAAGAGCTTGCCGATCGAGGGCAAAACGATCTAGCGGAAGCCCACTTTCGAAATGCCATCCAGTATTCACCCGACTTGGGCTTAGCGCGCTACAATCTGGCCACCTTACTTCAGCGCGAGAACCGCACTGACGAAGCATTACAGCAGTATCTGCTGGCCCTGCCACGAATGAGCGATCCTTTGGAATTGGCCCAGACTCACAACAATCTCGGGGCGCTATTCTTGGCGCGTAACCAGTATGCCGAGGCTCTCGCACAGTTCGATTCGGCTATCCACATCAATCCTGACGAAGCAAACAGCTACCTAGGTCGTGGAATGGTGCAATTCCAGTTCGGTCAAATCGACAATGCCTTGGCTAGCTTCTCTAAGGCAGCTGAGATCACCCCTTCTGCCCTCGCCTGGTATTGGACCGGCCGCTGTCTCGAGGCTCGCAGTGACAAGGAGCTCGCCATTCGCGCTTATCAATCCGCCCTCGGTCTTTCACCGCAGTTTGGCGCCGCGCGTTCTCAGCTCGACCATTTGCGAGATTCCGCAAAATAGCTTGTCGCACTGCGCGCACGCACAAAGAAAAATGGGAAGGCTGCGAGCCTTCCCATTTTCCGTTCATCTAGTGGTATGTCCCATATATAACTTTACAGAATATCCGCCTTCTTTTTCCCCCTGGGCTGGGTGGATCCGGGTTTGATCTGCTCCATCTTGACCCGCGCGCGATCAATCTTTTTGATGATGTCCTCGACGGTGGCGCTCCAGATGAACGGCTTGGGGTTTTT
>Ga0074045_10001516_pt1 | contig 22321 bp, 17 predicted proteins | sample BogForMeECP23OM2_FD_94442 | JGI IMG/M metagenome (GOLD analysis project Ga0074045, IMG submission 94442) | Bog forest soil microbial communities from Calvert Island, British Columbia, Canada - Bog Forest MetaG ECP23OM2 | ecosystem: Environmental > Terrestrial > Soil > Wetlands ... | reverse complement strand
TGCTACAGCAACGAATTGAAGACCGCGTGGGCCGGAGTGCCCGCAGAGGTCATCGCCGCGAAAGGCGCGGTCAGCAGCGAAGTCGCGGTGGCCCTCGCGAACGGCATTCGCCGCAACGTTGGCACCACGCTGGGTGTCGGCATTACCGGCGTTGCGGGACCCGGCGGCGGCAGCGAGGAAAAACCTGTTGGCACCGTGCACATCGCGCTATCGTGTGCTGAGGGAGTGAAAGAGCGCCTCGTGAATCTGCCCGGCGATCGGGAAGCAATCCGCTTTTACGCCAGCCAGATCGCTCTCGATATGGTCCGCATCCACTTTCTTTACAACGGCAATCCGCAGCCTCGCCGTTAAGCAAAAACCATGCGCCTCTTCGTCGCCATCGAAGTCCCTTCCACCATCCGCTCTGGCATCGCCGCGTTTATTCAGGAGTTCCGGTCCATCGCGACCCAGACGAAATGGGTGCGCGCGGAAACCATACACATCACCCTGAAATTTATTGGCGGAACGGACCCTGGGAACTTGCACCGCATCCAATCCGCCCTGGGCACGATTCGTTCCGATCAACCGGTTACCCTGGAGTTCCGCGGCGTGGGTTTCTTTCCCAACGAAAAGCGCCCGCGTGTTTTCTGGATTGGCACGCAATCCTCGCCCAATCTAAGAACTCTCGCTGCCGATATCGATCGATCGCTCCACCAACTCGGATTTCCCATGGAAGACCGGCCGTTTATCCCGCACCTTACGCTCGCGCGCTTCAACGCTCCGGCGCTTCCGCCAAAATTGGCCGCCGCCGCAAAGGAAAACGCTGCCCGCTTTTTCGGCTCGCTCACCTCTCGCGAATTCCATCTCATCGAAAGCAAGCTGAAATCCACCGGAGCGGAGTACACTACTCTCCAATCATTTCCCTTTGTCGCGGAGGCATAGCCGTTCATGTCCAGTGTTTGGCTTTCAGGTCGAACGCCACTTCTGATTGTTCTGGCCTACCTTCTCGGCTCCATTCCATTCGGCCTGATTCTGGCGCGAATATTCGCAAAGGCAGACGTGCGCCAGGCCGGCAGCGGCAACATCGGCGCCACCAACGTTGCGCGCGTCGCGGGTCCGCTTCCCGGCATCCTCACGCTGCTGCTCGATACCGCAAAGGGCGCCTTCGCGGTTTGGCTCGCGGGACACTTCACGGACCACCGCGCGAGTGCGATGATGCTCGCGGGCATCGCGGCATTGCTGGGCCATTGCTATCCCATGTGGCTGGGTTTCAACGGCGGCAAAGGTGTCGCGGCGGCGCTCGGCGTTTTTCTTGCGCTCTGTCCCTTCGCCGCTCTGAGCGCCTTGGCCGTTTTTCTGCTCGTCGTTGCAATTTGGCGTTACGTTTCGCTCGGCTCCGTCGCCGCTGCGGCTGCCATGCCTTTGCTGATGTATCTTCTCTGGGCGCCGCGACTAGCTCCTCCTCTCGTAATAACTTTCGGCACGCTCTTCGCCACCGGCCTGGTCATCCTCAAACATCGCGCCAATCTTCAGCGACTTCTGGATGGCACCGAGCCGCGTTTCGCCTTCAGCAAATCCAAGGACATGTCTGAATGACAAAAATCGCGATTCTTGGTGGAGGCAGCTGGGGCACCGGGCTTGCGGTTGTCCTGGCCAACAGCCGCCGCAGCCACGACATCGCGCTGTGGGTGCGCGAACCTGCGATTGCTGAGCGCATCAAAACGGCGCGCGAAAATACGCGCTATCTTCCCGGCCTGGCCGTGCCTGGCTGCGTTGCGCCGACCACGGAGCTTGGCGAAGCGCTTGGCCACGCCCACATCGTTGTCGGAGTGGTTCCTTCCGCGCATGCGCGCGAAATTTTCACGCAAGCACTTCCGCATGTTTCGCCCGAAGCCATCATCGTGAGCGCCACCAAGGGGCTGGAGCCCGCCACGCACCTGCGCACCAGCCAGGTCCTGGAGCAGGTTTGTTCGATGCGGTTCGTCCCCAGCCTTGCTGTTCTTTCCGGCCCTTCTTTTGCCCTGGAAGCGGCACGAGGCGAGCCCACCGCTGTGGTTCTCGCTTCTCACGACCACTCCATCGCCACCTTTCTCCAGGAAGAATTCGCCGGGCCCACGTTTCGCCTGTACACCAGCGACGACGTCCTCGGCGTGGAACTTGCCGGCGCAATGAAAAACGTCATGGCCATCGCCGCGGGCGCTTGCCAGGGACTTGGTTTTGGCGCCAACACACTCGCGGCGCTCATCACTCGCGGACTGGCGGAGATGACGCGCCTGGCGGTCAAACTGGGAGCCCGGCCGGAGACTCTCGGCGGATTGGCAGGTTTGGGCGATCTGGTGCTTACCTGCACCGGTGCGCTTAGCCGCAATCGCTACGTTGGGTTTGAATTGGGAACGGGCCGCTCGCTTGAAGAAATCCTGGCAGGCATGACCATGATCGCCGAGGGCGTGGGCACCGCCGCCGCTCTGCTGGCGCTGGGCCGCGAGCACCACGTGGAGCTACCCATCACCGAACAGGTCAACGCAATCCTGCAACGATGGAAGTCGCCCGCCGAGGCGATCCGCGACATCATGGACCGGCCACTCAAGCGGGAGTAAAAAGTCTTCAGTTATCAGTTTTCAGTTTTACGTAAGGCAAGCCCGCCCGCACAAGAACCTGAGCTGCGCGTCGTTTGCGCGGCGAAGGATCTCAACCAAAACACCGCGCAAAAACAAGAAGTTGCGATGCTTTGGCGCGGAAAGAACCCACGCCTCAGCTGACAAGGCCCCAGGCGACATGCACTCGATTTGAGCCTGCTTCGCTTAAGACTTAAAACTGATTGCTGCTAACTTGTTTGGCCGTCGTACTGATCACTGATCACTGCGCTTTGCTAGTACTTCCGTCCCAGTTGCACTTGCGCGCCTCCTGTCCTTTCGGCCAGCCCCGCTCGGACGCCTTAGTCTCGTAAAATCTATATGTTGCAATGGCTGCCTCGCTCTCCATCCTGATTGCGCGCCTGCGCTCCGGTCGGGTGCGCATTCTCTGGCTTGTGCTCGGAGCGCTGCTGCTGGTCAGCGCCCTCCCTATCGGTCTGTACCATCGCCAGGTGCTTGAACTTAGCCAGGAAAAGCTCGTCGACATGGAGCGGGTACAGCAGACTGAGCTGACCCGCGCGCTTTCCCAGGAAGTGCAGTTCTTTGAAGCTAACCTGACGCAGCAACTGATCAGCCAGCGCCAGATTCTCGATCTCACCGGGCTGAGCGAAAACGTACAGGACCCGGTCGCGGAGCCCAAAGTCACCCGGCTGCTGGAAAACTTCGTCGAATCCAATCGAAATACCTTCATCTACCTTACCGCGGTGGGTCGCGACGGCAAAGGCACCACCGCTTCACAAGGGAATTTCCGCGCCGAACAGGACCCCTTCGTGGCCAAGGCGCTGCAGCGCGCCTTTGTCAGCTGCATGCAATCCACCAAATTCCGCAGCGATCCTCTGGCGCTGGCCCCTGACAATCGCCCGGCATTTGTCATCGCGGTGCCCTTGAAGGACATCCGCGACAATTTCACGGGGATGCTGGCCGCGGTGGTTTCGCTCGATCCGATTCTTCACCGCCTGCAGGATTCCAGCGTACGCGGGCGCACCGTGTTTGTGGTCGATCATTACGGCCACATCGTGGCGCATCCCGACACGAAAAACTTCGTGCCTGGCGAAGACTTGAGCGACAAGTCCACGCTCGTCGCCAAAATCAAATCCTTGCCCAAGGAACTGCGTAACACCGAAACGCTGCGTTTTCCGGAAAAAGACAAAAATCACCCCATCGAGATGGTCGGGACCTACAGCACGTTCCCCGAAGTGAACTGGGCCATTGTGGCGCAGCGCAGCTTGAATGAAGCCCGCGCTGACGCTGGTGTTACCGAGCTAAACCGCCAGGCGCTCGCGTTCGTCAGCATCGTCGTCCTGGTAGCCGTACTCTTTGGTTACTTCTTCGCCGTGGGCATCAGCGAGCCGATCCGCGGACTGGCCGCCTCCACGCGCGCCATCAGCCGCGGAGAATTTCACCAGCGCACACCTGTGCGTGGCGCCGCGGAAATCAGCGAGCTCGCTGAAAACTTCAACCTGATGGCCAGCGACATCGAGGAATACATCGAGCGCTTGAAGGAAGCCGCCGAGGAAAATCGCGAGCTGTTCATCGGCTCCATCCGCATGCTCTCCGCGGCCATCGACGAAAAGGACCCGTACACCCGCGGTCACTCCGGCCGCGTCGCCAAATATTCCACGCTGATTGCACAGGAAATGCGCTTGTCCGCCGATGAGCTCGACAAACTTAAAATCGCCGCTCTGCTCCACGACGTCGGCAAAATCGGCGTCGATGACCGCGTCCTCAAAAAGCCCGGCTCACTCACTCCCGAAGAATTCGACATCATGAAGACGCACACGACCCGCGGCGCCAACATCATGCGCCCGGTTTCGCAGCTGAAGGACATGCTGCCGGGCATCGAACTCCACCACGAGCATATGGACGGCCGCGGCTATCCCTACGGACTTTCTGGTCCGCAGATTCCGGTCATGGCGCGCATCATTGCCGTCGCCGACACGCTTGATGCCATGACCACGAACCGCCCGTATCAGTCCGCCATGGATCTGGAGTATGCGCTTGGCCGCATCAAGGCGCTTGCGGGATCGAAATTCGATCAGAATGTTGTCAGTGCGCTGGAGTGCGCCGTCACGGCCGGCAAGCTCCGCCTCTCGGCCGTAGAAGTCCACGTCTAGAGGCGTGTCGCGTAACTCCGTTGCGTTACTCCTCCTGTAGCTCCCCCCTTCAAGGGGCCCTCCTAGCCCTTAGCTCAACTCAGCATGGAACCAGGAATGTCATCCTGAGCGAAACGAAGGACCCACCTGTTCGACTCGCCGAATGCCGATTCTCGCGCGTCTCGCGCGTTGGCCTTTATGTCCCCGCACTTCCTTCTGCTACACTTTTCTTGCGCACCTTTCTACCGGCGCGAACCCGTATGATTACACTCTTCGGCAAACCCGAACCCACGCTGCTCGAGCGCCTGAAGGAATCCGTCAGCAAGACCAAAGACGCCCTCGCCGACACACTCGACACAATTACTCAGGGGGGCCGGCAGATCGATCCCTCGGTGCTCAAGGAAGTTGAGAACGCACTGCTGTCCGCCGATCTTGGCGTGAAGACTACGCGCGAAATCCTGGACTCGGTGAAGGAGCAGATGGCACGCAACGCTTTGAACAACGGCGATCAGCTGAAGCGCGAAATCAAGGCTCACGTCTTCCGCACGCTGAATGTCTTCGGCGGTTCCCCGAAACTTGCCGATGCCGCAAATGGCAACGACCCCCGCGTGATTTTTATTGTTGGCGTCAACGGCGCTGGAAAGACCACCAGCATCGGCAAGCTCGCCAATCGTCTTCGCCAGGAAGGTCGCAGTGTGTTGCTCTGTGCAGCGGACACCTTTCGCGCCGCTGCGGTGGAGCAACTGGAAATCTGGGCACAGCGCAACGGAATTGACGTCGTCAAGCAAAAATCCGGCGCCGATCCCGCCGCGGTAGTGTTCGACGCGATGACCGCTGCCAAGGCGCGCGGCGCCGACGCGGTGATTGTCGACACCGCTGGGCGCTTGCACACCAAATCCAATCTGATGGCCGAGCTGGAGAAAATGAAGCGGACTGCGGCCAAAGTGATCCCCGGCGCGCCGCACGATGTTTTGCTCGTGCTTGACGCCACCACTGGGCAGAACGGCCTGGCCCAGGCGCGCGAGTTCACTTCCAGTGTCGGGGTCACAGGCATTGTCCTCACGAAGCTGGACGGCACCGCGAAGGGCGGCATCGTCGTCGCTATTTCGCGCGAACTGGGCTTGCCCATTCTCTTCGTCGGCACCGGCGAGCAACTCAACGACCTCGTGCCCTTCGACGCGCAGACTTACGCCGACTCACTGTTCAACTGACGCCGTGAATACCCACGATCAACACTTCATGGAACACGCGCTGGACCTTGCCGCGAAAGGTGTCGGGCTGGCCAGCCCCAATCCCACCGTTGGTTGCGTGATCGTTAAAGACGGCGCCATCCTCGGCGAAGGCTTCCATCAATACGACTGGCGCGACCACGCGGAAATCGTCGCACTGCAACAATGCGGAGATCGCGCGCGGGGCGCCACGCTGTACGTCACGCTGGAGCCTTGCAACCACACCGGGCGCACCGGCCCGTGCACCGAAGCAATCCTGAATGCGGGAATCGCGCGCGTCGTCGCGGCAATGGAAGATCCCAATCCCAAGACGCGCGGCACCGGCTTCGCGAAACTGCGCACCAACGGCGTTGAAGTCGTCACCGGCGTTCTGGAATCCGAAGCGCAAAAGCTCAACGAAGCTTTCGGTTGCTGGATCAAAACGCATCGGCCATTCATCACTTTGAAATCGGCACTGACGCTCGATGGACAACTGGCCCTACCGGAATCGCGCAAAGGCAAAAAGCGCGTGTGGATTACCAGCGAAGAATCGCGCACCGAAGTGCAACGCATGCGGCACGCCTCGGACGCGCTGCTCACAGGCATCGGCACGATCCTCGCAGACAATCCCCTGCTGACGGATCGCAGCGGCCTTCACCGGCGCCGCAGGCTTCGCCGCGTGATTCTCGACAGCAAGCTACGCCTGCCACTCAAGTCGCGCATCGTGGAAACCGCCGACGATGATCTGCTGGTCTTTACTGCCGCCTCGCTGAAATCGCCGAAAGCGCGCAAGCTGCAAAACGCGAGCGTCGAACTGATCCATCTAAAACCTCTTGAGGGCAGGATGGATCTGAATGCGGTGTTGAAGGAACTGGGCCGGCGCGAAATTCTCAGCGTCCTGCTGGAAGCCGGGCCGCGCCTGAACGCTGCGGCGCTTGCTGAGGGCATCGTGAACCGAATGGTTCTGTTCTACGCGCCCAAGTTCGCGGGACAAACCAAGGTGCCTTTCGCGCCCCTTCACTCTGCCAACGTTCCGCAGATTCGCCTCCGCTCGTTTCAACAAGTCGGCGCAGACCTCGCCGCTGAATTTATCCTCCATCGGTAGCACAAGCTTCAGCCTGTGTCGGCGCACACGGCATCGCTTACTCTGCCGGTCTGAGCGCACAATGCCTAGAAAAAGAGCTACTCAATCGGCCCATTCTTTGCGACCATTCATCGAACCGTTTTCTACGTTCCGCATTCCCTGGAGGTCAATTTCGGGATGAACGACGCTCCCCGCTCCTGGCGAGTCGGCTTCTGGAGTCTGATCGCCACGCAGTTTCAGGGCGCCTTCAACGACAACGCCCTGAAATTCCTCGTGATCTTTCTGATCATCGGGAAAAACCTAACTCCTGAAGAAGAGGAACTGAAGGTCCTGCTCGTTGGCATTCTTTTCGCCTTGCCGTTCATCCTGTTTTCGATGACCGGCGGGTATTTTGCCGACCGCTACAGCAAGCGCAGCGTCACCATTGCCACCAAAGTTTTCGAAATCGCGGTGATGATTTTTGCGATCGCCAGCTTTGCGCTTCACAACCTGCAACTCTCCCTGGTGGCGCTATTTCTTGCCAGCACGCAAGGCGCGCTCTTTGGCCCTTCCAAATACGGCCTGCTGCCAGAACTCTTGCCAGAAAAGAAACTCTCCTGGGGCAACGGCGTCATCGAACTCGGCACATTCCTCGCCGCCATTTCCGGAACCGTCATCGGCGCGCATCTTTCCGAGGCTTTCGCGGGACGTCAGGAAATTTCCGGCTTTATTTTTCTGGGTTGTTCGATTGCTGGGCTGATCACCAGCCTGGGCATCAGCAAAGTTACCGCTGCCGACCCAGCGCGAAAATTCAAATTCAATTTCCTCACGGATCTTGGGGCGCAGGGCAAGCTCATCCGTCAGGATCGCGTGTTGTGGCTGGCCGTCGCCGGCAACACGTATTTCTTTCTTCTCGCCGCCCTGCTGCAATTCGACATCGTCTTCTACGGCAGAGACCTGCTGCATCTGTCCGCCACGCGCGGCGGTTTTCTTCAGGCGTCCATCGCTATCGGCATCGGGCTTGGCAGCCTGGCGGCAGGCTATCTCTCCGGAGGCAAAATCGAGTACGGACTGATCCCCCTCGGCGCCACTGGGATCACCGTATTTGGTTTTCTGTTGGCCATGCACGGGCTGCAGTTCCACACCGTTCTGTGGCTTCTGGCGGCGCTAGGATTCTTCGGCGGCTTCTTTATCGTACCCATCAGCGCACTGATCCAGCACCGCCCGGAAGAGCAACATCGCGGCGGCGTGCTGGCCGCGGCGAATCTGCTTTCGTTTATCGGCTTTTTTGCCGCGTCTGCCGTGTACTACGTCGTGAAGCATTACCTGCGCATCGGTCCCGCGGGCATTTTCTTCTGGAGTGCGCTCGCCACCGTTACCGCGCTCGCCTACGTTTTGTGGCTGCTGCCCGATTCGCTGATTCGCCTGGTGCTATGGATCGCCGCGCACACCATTTACCGGCTGGACCTCAAGGGGCAGGAAAATATTCCCGCCCGCGGCGGCGCGTTGTTAACGCCGAACCACTCCTCTTGGGTCGACGCAGTTCTGCTGATTGCCGCCACCGATCGCCCGGTTCGCTTCCTGATGTTCCGTGGAGTGTACGAACATCCGCTGATCAAGCCATTCGCGAAAATTTTGAAATTTATTCCCATCGCCTCGGATCAAGGCCCGCGCGAAATGATTCATTCCCTGCGCGAAGCTTCCGAAACATTGCGCAACGGTGAAGTTGTGTGCATCTTTCCCGAAGGAGAAATCACGCGGATCGGGCAGATGCTGCCGTTCCGCCGCGGCTTCGAACGCATCGTCAAGGGCATCGACGTCCCCATCATCCCGGTAAATATCGACGGCATCTGGGGTTCCATTTTCAGTTTCTCCGGCGGCCACTTCCTGTGGAAATGGCCGCGGCGCATTCCGTATCCCGTTCGGCTTACATTCGGCAAGCCGCTTCCGTCCACATCCTCTGCCACGGAGGTGCGTCAAGCCGTGCAGGAGCTGGGCGTCGACGCCTTCCAACGCCGTCGCCGCTACATGCAGCCTCTCTCGCGTTCGTTCATGCGCGCGGCGCGCCGCAATCCTCGCCACTTCGCGATGGCCGACGGCCACACGCCCAAACTCTCTTTCGGCGATTCCCTGATCAAAACGGTTTTCCTGGCGCGGCGACTTCGCACGCTCTGGAAAGACCAGAAGATGGTCGGCGTGCTGCTGCCTCCGTCGATCCCCGGCGCGCTGGTCAATTGGGCGGCGCTGCTGCTAGGCAAGGTACCCATCAATCTAAACTACACGTCTTCCAAGGAATCGATGGCTTCTTGCGCGAGCCAGTGCGGGCTGAAAACGGTGGTCACTTCGCGGCTGTTTCTTGAGAAAGTAAAACTGGAGCCTCCTGGAGAGCTCATTTACGCCGAGGATCTAGCGGAGAATCCGCCGACGGGCGAAAAGCTGGCTGCGCTTTTGAGCGCGAAGCTTTTCCCCGCGCGGCTCCTGGAACTTTTCCTGGGCGTCTCTGACCGGCCGAGCCTCGATGACACCGCCACGATCATTTTCTCCAGCGGTTCCACAGGCGAACCCAAGGGCGTGGTGCTTTCGCATTTCAATCTCGCTTCCAACGTTGAGCAAATCGAGCAGGTCTTCCATCTCCACGACGGCGACCGCATCCTCGGCATTCTTCCGTTCTTCCACTCCTTCGGGTTTACCGGCACGCTGTGCTTGCCGCCGCTCACCGGCATCGGGGTCGTGTTCCATGTCAGCCCGCTGGACGCGCAAGTGATCGGTGCTCTGGTCAGCAAGTATTCCGTCAGCATGCTGCTTTCGACGCCCACTTTTCTGAATTCCTACGCGCGGCGCTGTCCGCCGGAAGCTTTTGGCAGCTTGCGCATCGTGATGGCTGGCGCGGAAAAACTTCCTGAGCGCATCGCGCAATCGTTCGAAGATCATTTCGGGATCCGCCCGCTGGAGGGCTACGGCTGCACGGAATGTTCGCCGGTGGTCGCGGTGAATACCTACGATTTTCGCGCCGCGTACTTCCGCCAGGTTGGAGCGAAACGCGGCACCATCGGCCATCCGTTGCCAGGCATTGGCGTGCGCATCATTGATCCCGAGTCTGGCGAGACGCTGCCGGTCGACAAGCCCGGCTTGCTGCTGGTGCGCGGCCCAAACATCATGGTGGGTTACTTGAATCGTCCTGACAAAACGGACGACGTGATTAAGGACGGTTGGTACAACACCGGCGATGTCGCCACCGTCGACGAAGATGGTTTCCTGCGCATCACCGATCGCTTGAGCCGCTTCAGCAAAATCGGCGGCGAAATGGTGCCGCACATCAAAGTGGAGGAAAAACTTCACGAACTTTTGCGGGCCGACGGTCAAGTGCTTGCGATTACGGCCATTCCCGATGAAAAGAAGGGCGAGCGCCTGATCGTCGTGCACACCCTGTCGGAAGATGTGCTGCGCGATTGCGTGGAGCGCCTGGCGAAGAGCGATTTGCCGGCGCTGTGGAAACCGAAGCCCGACCAGTTCCTGCACGTGGAGCAACTTCCTTACCTTGGCACGGGGAAGCTCGACCTGCGCAAGCTACGCGAATTGGCGCTGGCCGGCGTTCCCGCCGCGTAGTCGGGCATTCGCGTTACAGGCCATTCGATAACGCTGCTGTAACGTCGGTAATGCTGTGAGGTGCGGTGATGTTTCCGCACCGAAGCATCTCAAGTGTTGGAATCTCGCAAGGCCCATCCGTTCCAGAGCCTTCGGGCGCAAACTGCGCGCCTCAGGATGACAGCGAGTGGTACGTGGTCGAGGTACCTGTTTGGCGGGGACTACTCGTTTGGTCGGTACTACTTGGAGGGATCAATCTCTTTCAACAAACACGCCATGGCGCAATCGACTTCGCCGTCGGGCATCAGCGAGCATTCAATCACGGTCCAATCCGCATCATCCGTCTGCAGCTTGGCAGCTGCAATCTTGGCAACTTTGTCTTTGTTCGGGCACATTACATTTCGGAAACGGTAGCTGCATGCTTGTAAAATACGGTCAATGAGTTCCGGGTCAGACATCCCTCTCCTCCGGCGACTTCGTTTGGATTGAACTCCATGGCCCTGATTGCCCGTTCCCCTGGCAACATTCTCCCCGGTTTCGTTTTTCGCGCACACAACGCCACTGCCGGAGGGTGTGCGCCTTCCCCCGAGGTCCTATTTTTTGTCGATCCGCATCTGCGACAAGCAATCCATTCCGCAATTCATTGCTCCGCCAGGCAACAGCGAGCAGTCGATGATGCGCCAGTCGCTCCAGCCCTCTTCGCTGAACGGCCAGTTGGCGGCGACGACGTCTGCTTCGCAGTTCCTTTGTTTGCAGAAGACTTTTTGCGGATAGGTTTTTGCTGCTTCTGGATGGGGATCGGTCAGTTTGGGTTCAAACATAGACCACCTCCGACCAGGAGCGTGGTCATGCTCATATCTTCTTACCCCTTTTTGCAGGCGTCAAGGACTTCGCTCACGTTTCGGGGTATCCTAGGACATCGCGCCAGATCGGCAAGTTTGCCGCATTTAGCACCCACTTTTTCGCGAGGTTTTCAATGTTTACGGGCATTATCGAGCATATTGGCACCGTGGATTCACTGAAGCTGCATGCGCATGGCGGCCGCCTGACGATTCACGCTCCGTCTGTCGCGCCGCATCTCGCTGTGGCCAACAGCATCGCGGTGAATGGCTGCTGCCTTACGGTTGTCGCTCTGGAGAAGGAGCAGTTTACCGCTGATCTGTCCGCGGAAACCCTTCGCAAGACTTCCCTGGGCGAATGGAAAGCTGGCCTGCGCGTGAACCTGGAACAACCGATGACCGCGGGCAAGGAATTTGGCGGGCACTTCGTGCTTGGCCACGTGGACACGATTGGACGCGTGGTGCGGCTGGAACCCGAAGGCGAAAATTGGTGGTACGGCGTCGAGGTCCCGGAATCGTTCGCGCGGTCGATCGTGCCGCAAGGATCGATTGCCATCGATGGGATTAGCCTGACGGTAGCGCGATGGAATGGCCGCACGGCGGAAATCGCGATTATTCCGTTTAGCTACGAGCACACCAACGTGCGCGAAAAGAAAATCGGCGATGCCGTGAATTTGGAAGGCGATGTTTTGGGAAAGTATGTGGAACGGTACCTGGAAGCACGCAGTGCGGCGAAGCCGGCGGCAGGTTTCAGCCTCGAGCAGCTCGTCGCCCAGGGTTTCTGACGGCTCGGTTGCGTGATTCGATTACCGTGTGCCTGATCCCTGTAGCTCGCCCCTTCAGGGGTGAGAACGTTCCGATTCAAACTAACGATCTAAGGGCTGCCCTGCGGATACCTTGCGGCGGTGCAAACGAAAAGCCTCAGGCTTGAAGGCCTGAGCTGCAGGATTAGGTAAACAGCGTGAGGTAGAGCGTTAAATTGTTGCTTTCTTCGCGCGGGCGCCGCGCCAGTACAATGTTAAACCAAAGGCCAACGCACCAAGCACCCACCCGAGCGTTCGTAGAAGAAACGCGATCCGGCTTGTGCTTTCTCCCGGGGGAAACACGGAAAGCAAGATCGAGAGCAAAGTAATCAGGAAGGCGATTCCGCTCGCGATCCAAACGCCTGCTAGTCCGCCAGGAATCAGTACGGCGTGTTCGTTTTCCGCACGATCTTTGCGATACGCTAATCGAATGACCGCGGCAAACATGTACAGAAATGGAATGAAATACAGGATGATTGCGGCGTCGATCAGTTGCTGGTACGAATCGCGAGTTGACTGGTTGATTTGGCTCACGAGCAATACCACGCCGGAAATCACGGCTTGCACCAGAATCGAAACGTAGGGCGTCTTCCAACGCGAATGAATTTTGCCGAAAGCGGCGGGCAAATAACGATCGATGCCCACAACGAACGGTACGCGGGCGATTCCCGCAACCGTGCTTCCCACTCCACCCGCATTTCCCACGGTAACCAGCAACGCCGCGAGGATTCCCAGGAACCCCACCTTCAGAGCCACCGATCCAATCGTGATGGCGTGGAATACGCCGCTCTTTGGATCGAGGTCCGCGGCAGGCACCAGCGTCAAAATCGCGAATGTTCCCGCAATGTACATGAAGGCGATGAGCGCGCCCGCGCCAAATACAGCGCGTGGCAATGTGCGGCGCGGATCGCGCACTTCTTCACTCATCGCGGAGACGAGCTCAAGACCCGTGAACGCAAACGCGATCTGCGACCAGAAGTTCACGGTATCCCAATTCCATGCAGGCGCCATGTTGGCCCAAGTGAAATGCGTTACCGAACCGTGTTTGAAATACACAAACGCCGCAATGGCGGCAAGCATCAACAGCGGAGCATAGGTACCGACGCCGCCCGCGTTCTGCAACCACTTCCCAATATTTAATCCTACGATGTTCAGAACGACCGCAGTTAACAGCAGTCCCAGAGAAACCAGAAGAAGGAAGTTGCGGTCCTCCGAGAACGCCGCTCCTTTCTCGCCCAATACATAAGCGCTCATCGATGCGCTGGCGAGCAGGAGTCCTGGAAAGTAAAAGATCGTGTATACCCAGTAGGTCCATCCAGCGACAAAGCCGTGGAAGTCCCCAAAGGCTTCCTTGGCCCAGACGTACAGACCACCCTCCTCAGGAAAACGCGAAGACAATTCATTAATCACCAGCGCGCCGGGAACGAAAAAGAACACTGCCGCAATCACCCACAAACTAATAGAAGAAGTTCCGTTGTGGCCGGCGGCGGCGATCCAGCGAGGGCCGAGTACGGTTGCAATATTGAAAAGCAACACGTCCCAGAAGCCCATTGTTTTGCGAAGTTGAGATTTCGGGTCGCCAACCGCGGCGGCAGGGGTAGCAACGGAAGTGGTCACAGGGTCACATCCAGCGCCGGTATCAATTCATCCTGCATCCGGAAATTATGCAGAAACGGGTCTTTGGAGTTCTCAAAATCCTTCCAGGACGCGAAAACCTGGGCTCTCCCGTCCTGCAAGAACACAATTGTGTCCGCCAATCGCTTGGCCAGGTGCGTGTCGTGCGTAACGACGATGGAAGTTTTGCGGAACATTTCTTTCAGGCGCAAAATTAAATCCCCCATGTGACCCGCCATGATGGGATCCACCATCGTTGTGGGCTCGTCGTAAAGGATCGCCTCGGGATTCAGCGCCAAGGCCCTGGCAATCGCCACGGCGCGTTTCATGCCGGTGGAAAGCTCGCTGGGAACCTTGTCCAGCACTTCTTCCACTTCCAGCATCTTCGCGAACTTGGCCACGTAGGCGTCGACATCCTCGCCCGTCAATCCCGGTTGATCTTCCAAGGGAAACGCAATGTTCTCGGCCACTGTCAGAGAGTCAAACAGGGCGCCCGACTGGAACACCATGGTCACTTTCCCGCGAATCACCTCAAACTCGCTCTCGGTTAAGTCCGTAACGTCCGTGCCATCGATGAAAATGTGCCCCGAGTCGGCTTTCAAGAACCCCATGATGTGTTTCAGCGAGACGGATTTACCCACACCGCTGCGCCCCATGATCACGCAAGTCTCGCCGCGCTTCACCTTGAAGCTGACATCAACCAGCACAGGGCGGTCGTCAAACGCCTTATTCACATTGCGAAACTCAAAGTAATTTTCCGCCGCGTCTTCTTTGCGTTCGTTGGTTAAGCCGCCGGTATTTTGCAGATCTTCGGTCATGGGTTCCGCGCTTCCAGGATACGTTTTGCCTCTTCGTAATCCGCCGGGGTGTTCATGTTCCAGAACAAGCGGCCCTCCGTATCAAATCGTTTCCAGCCGGGCACGTCAAGCACTTCCATGGGCAGACGTTTCATAGCTTCGGTGACCTTGCGCACTCCGGAGTCGAAGCCCGCCTGAACCGCCGGCGCGGAGGCCGTTTTCCAGCAAGCGCAGAGCGGCTCCAGTCCATTTGCCGATTCCGCCACGACGACTTGCGCCGCGCTTCGTTCTGCACGCTGGCACAAAAACTCCAGCCAGTCACGTGCGAGAAAAGGCATGTCGCAACCTACGATCAAGTTCCACGTGGATGGCGTACCGCGCAGCGCCGATGATTGCAGCGCGGTCAGAATCCCGCCAAGGGGCCCTTGCCCGGGCCAACGATCCGCCAGCAGCGGTGCGGGCGGGTCCGGGTATTTCCCCGCCGCTGCGACGATGATCGCGTCGCGGCACACGGAGGCAACAAGTTCGGTGGTGCGCGCCAGCATGGTGCGCCCGCCAAGTTCAACGAGCGCTTTATCCTTGCCAAATCTCGTACTGCCGCCGCCCGCTTGCACGTAACCCGACACGCTCATTCGTCGTCCTCGGGAGCTTCCTGGCCCGGCCTGCGGATTCCCAGCTCGCGCAAGCGTTCCTGCAGGCTTTGCCGGTGCAAGCCGATTGTCGCCGCGGTGCGGGAAATATTCCAGCGATGCGCGCCCAATTGCCGCAACAGGTAAGCCACCTCAAACTTGCGCTTGGCGTCACGAAAATCTTTCTCTTGCAAGCCGTAGTCTGCCGCACCATCTCCACTCTTCGGCAATACTGGCGAGCCGTGTACCACCTCTTCCGGTAAATCTCCCACGCCAATCTCCTCATTGCGGCACAAAACCAGACTGCGTTCGAGGGCGTTCTTCAGTTCGCGCACATTTCCGGGCCAATCGTAGCGCTCCAGGGTTGTCAACGCCTCCTTGGTCAACCGACTGCTGCGCCCAAGCCGCGCGCCATGGATCTGCAGAAAAGCTTCCGCTAGCGCGGCGATATCTTCCTTGTGAGTACGCAGCGCGGGAAGCTCGATGGTTACGACGCGTAAACGGTAAAACAAATCCTCGCGAAATTTTCCGTCGCGGATGGCTTGGTTGAGGTTGCGATGCGTTGCGCTGATTACCCGCACGTCCACCGGAATGGATTGCGTGCCGCCGAGGCGCTCGATGGTGCGGTTTTCCAGCGCTCGCAGCACCTTCGATTGCGTTACCGGGTTCATATCGCCGATTTCGTCGAGGAACAGTGTTCCGCCGCTGGCCTGCTCGAACTTGCCTTTCTTCTGCTGAGCCGCGCCGGTAAACGCGCCGCGTTCGTAGCCGAACAATTCGCTCTCGATCAGAGTTTCGGGCAGGGCCGCACAATTCACAGCCACATAGGCCTTGCCGTTGCGCGGCGAACGCGCATGAATTTCCTGCGCCAACAGGTCCTTGCCCGTTCCGCTCTCACCGAGAACCAGCACTGTGGAATCGGTCGGCGCAACGCGGTCCGCGATTTCAAAGGCCCGTCGCATCCCGGCAGACCGCCCGATCATTTGGCCAAAATTTCCTTCCGTGGCCAGCCGCCGGCGCAGGGAGACATTTTCCTGCTCCAGGGTTGCCAATTTCAGCAGATTGGCCACACGCTGACGCAGTTCGTCCAACTCAAAACCCTTCACCAGATAATCCGCCGCGCCAAGTTGCAAGGCCTGCACCGCCGACTTCGCCGTGTCCAGAGCGGATACCATCAGCACGGGCAGATCATACCCTTCCTGGCGCAGCCATTTCAGAAACGAAAGTCCATCCTCCTCTGGCAGCACCACGTCGAGCAGCAGAAGGTCCGGTTTCTCCGACAACAGCGACGAGCGCCCGGTTGCCGCTGAGTCTGCCTCGACGACCCGGTAGCGGCCCTCCAAAGCCCGGCGCAGGCCATAACGCGCTGCCGGTTCGTCATCCACAATCAGGATTGTTCTCATGATCGACTATCCTTTGCCGCCAGCGGCAGCAATGCGCGGAACCTGCTGCCACGCTGCTCTCGGATCGGGCTGTCTACGTTAAGCGTTCCGCCGATTTCCTCCAGGCGCCGCGCAACGATTGCCAAGCCTAGTCCGGTTCCTCGCGCCTTGGTGGTAAAAAATGGCTGAAGAATTTTCTCTTTCAGCGCTGGCGGAATGCCCGCGCCGTCGTCCGCCACGGAAACGGAGCAGTGGCCATCCTGCATGCCGAGCGCAACGAGAACGTGTCCACCGCGCGTAGTAGCTTCCAGCGCGTTCAGCATGAGGTTGGACAGAATATCGTTGGTAACTTCGGCGCTTGCTGCCACTTCGAGCGGCTGCCCGTGCATCACTACTTCCAGAGCAATGCCGCGATTTTCGGCTTCATGGCGAAGCATGCTGGCCACACTCGCCGCTACCTTGGTCGCGTCGCACGTGCCTGCCCCGCCGCGATGGCGCACTCCCGGACGGCTGAACTGCAGCAATTGATTCAGCGTTTCCGAAAGCCGCCGGATCTCGTCCAAGACCATCTGGGTTTCCTGCTTCATCGGCGCAGGCAGCTCCGGGCTTTCCATTTGCAGCTGCAAAATGGTTTTGATCGAGCCCAGCGGGTTTTTCAAGCTGTGCGAAATGCTTGCCGCCATTTGTCCCACCAGCGCCAGCCGCTCGCGCTCCGCCAGTTCCCTCTCCAACTCCAGCTTTTGTTCGATCAGGCGACACAGGTCGAAGGCCGACGGCAATTGCTCCGCAACGAATTCGAGCGCGGCATAGATCTCGCCGGAAACCATCGCGCCATGGGGTCTCACGCGCAGCCGGCCCATGTACTGTCCCGACCGTGCGATGACAAAGACTTCCTCCAAACTGCTTTTTGCCACCATCCCGTACTCGGCGGCGCTAACTGGCGGAGGCATTTCGAGCTGGACCTCCGCCAACTGCAACTGCTCCGCGATCCAGCGTTCGCTAAAGGACTGGAGCTTCTCCAGGTCCCCGCGCCGCGCTACTTCGTTGATCGGCCCCATGAGCCTTTGGGCGCGATCTACTTCCCTTTGTGCCGTCCTGCGCAGCAACTTTCCCATGACCCGCTGCAATGGTTCAAAAAATACCACCGGGAGAAACAGCAGCAGCGCGGCGGAGGCCTCCGGTGGAAGATAAGGCTCGAGCCACTGGCTCGCGCGGCGAACGAAGCTTAGGTACAGTAACGCCACAAACACCAGGAACACGGCGTAGATGAGGTTCCTTTGCCGTCCAATCTGTAGGAAGTTGAACCGCTGCACCTGGCCGATTAAACCAACCAGCGGTACAAGCGCAAAAATCATGGCGAGCAGCGAACTCCAGGGTGCTGGTGCAGGACCAAAGCGCCCAAGCACAACCACGATGACCAACAGGGCCGATAGCAGAGCGAGAGTTCGCGCGAGGCTATTGTGGAAAGCTTGCTGCTCGCCATGCGGCGCAGCTTTCGCAAATCGCGTTTGCCAGTAAGCACCGCAGAGGACCGCGCCAATGAGCCAAATTTGAAACGGAAGGCCGAGTTCCCGGGAAGGACTGGAGAATGCAAATGCCCGATTCGGCCGGAGCGCTGCGGTCAGGAGCGGAACCAGCAATATCGCCGGCAGCCACGCACACAACAGCCACAGAATCTTGCGCGGGCCGGGAGCAGGCAAATTCCGAATCGAGGCGTATTCGGCGTGGAGATGAACTACCAGCGGCGGAATAAACCACAGCCCGAGGCAGAGAAACGTCCAGGCGAAGCGAAGCAAGGCGGCCGGTGGAGTGCCATAGTAGATTTGCGCGTTCAACGCCAGAAGACTGCTGCCGAAAAAAAGCGTCAGCGACAGACAGAGGAAAAAAAACACGCGCTCGAAATTCCGCTGGCGGCGGTGACCGAGAATCACCACCATCCAGAAGAATGGGAGCAGCGTTCCGGCAGTCAGCAAAACGAGGCGGAGATTGAGGAGCAGACGCATTAGGCGTTTCCGGGAAGTCTAAGCTTCAAGGAGGAGCAGGGCAATTGCCAAGTGCAGGGAAAATCTGGCAGGGGCAGTCTGCTGATAATAAGGCACTTAGTTAAGCACGGGGAGCGCAAAAATATGAGCGAGGTACACTCAGATTGCAAGGAATTTGCTTGACTTGATGCGTTTCTCTGCTATATTAGCACTCGGCTGTGAGGAGTGCTAAGTCCTGTTTTGCTCTCCCCCACCACCGTTGTCAGTCACATCGCTAGATCACTTATGGAGGTTTTTCGAGATGGCAGTCAATCTGACCCCGCTGCACGACCGTGTAATCGTGAAGCGCATTGAAGAAAAAGAAACCGTCAAGGGCGGGATCATCATCCCCGACTCCGCGAAAGAAAAGCCGCAAGAGGGCGAAGTAATTGCCGTCGGTGCAGGCAAGCGGGAGAAGGGCGAGAGAATTCCCCTGGACGTCAACGTTGGCGATCGCGTGCTGTTCGGCAAGTATAGCGGCAGCGAAATCAAGATCGATGGCGAAGAGCTCCTGATCCTCCGCGAAGAAGAAATTCTCGCGAAGCTCGGCGGCGCCGCGAAAGCTGCCAAGAAGTAGTCAGTCATCAGTTATCAGTTCTCAGTCATCAGTAAAGAATTCAGAAAACTACGCAATCGTTGTAGGTCAGGCCCCCGGGCTTGAGAAGTTTTCCGAACAAATCTCAGGAGGAATGAAGCAATGGCGAAGCAGATTGTTACCGGAGAGAATTCCCGCCAGTCGATTCTACGCGGCGTGAATGCCCTCGCGGATGCAGTGAAAATCACCCTCGGCCCCAAGGGTCGCAATGCGGTGATTGAAAAGAAGTTCGGCGCTCCCATCATCACCAAGGACGGCGTCACGGTAGCCAAGGAAATCGAACTGCGGGATCCGCTCGAGAACATGGGCGCTCAGATGGTTCGTGAAGTGGCTTCCAAGACCAGCGACGTCGCCGGCGATGGCACCACCACCGCCACGGTTCTGGCTCAGGCGATCTTCCGCGAAGGCGTGAAGACGGTTGCGGCCGGCGCCAGCCCCACCGCCCTCAAGCGCGGCATCGACAAGGCCGTCGAAGTCGCCGTCGAGGAAATCAAGAAACTCCACAGAGACGTAAAGGGCGACATGATCGCCCAGGTCGGCACCATCTCCGCCAACAATGACCGTCAAATCGGCGGCATCATCGCCGAAGCCATGAAGAAGGTTGGCAAGGACGGCGTCATCACCGTGGAAGAGTCCAAGACCATGGAGACCACCCTGGAGGTCGTGGAAGGCATGCAGTTCGACCGCGGCTACCTCTCTCCCTATTTCGTTACCGACCCGGAGCGCATGGAGTGCGTGCTGGAAAACGCGCTGATCCTGATCAACGAGAAGAAGATCAGCTCCATGAAGGACCTGCTGCCGTTGCTTGAGCAGATTGCCAAGCTGGGCAAGCCGCTGCTGATCATCGCGGAGGACGTTGAGGGCGAGGCCCTCGCGACCCTGGTGGTGAACAAGCTGCGCGGCACCTTGCAGTGCGCTGCCGTCAAGGCTCCTGGCTTTGGCGATCGCCGCAAGGCTATGCTGGAAGACATCGCTGTGCTGACCGGCGGTAAGGCCATCACCGAAGACCTCGGCATCAAGCTTGAGAACGTGAAGATCGAGGATCTCGGCAAGGCCAAGAAGGTCACCATTGACAAAGACAACACCACCATCGTGGAAGGCGCCGGCAAGGCCAGCGAAATCGAAGGCCGCGTCAAGCAAATCCGCCAGCAGATCGAGAACACCACTTCGGACTATGACCGCGAGAAGCTCCAGGAACGCCTGGCGAAGCTGGTTGGCGGCGTAGCCGTCATCAAGGTGGGCGCGGCAACCGAAACCGAGCTGAAGGAAAAGAAGGCTCGCGTAGAGGACGCCATGCACGCCACCCGTGCAGCCGTTGAGGAAGGCATCGTTCCCGGCGGCGGTGCCGCGCTGCTCCGCGCGCTCCCGGCTCTTGAGAAGATCAAGGCTGAGGGCGACGAGCTCGTAGGCGTGGGCATCGTTCGCCGCGCTTTGGAAGAGCCAGCTCGGCAGATCGCGCACAACGCCGGCTTTGAAGGCGCGGTAGTGATCGGCAAGATCCGCGACTCCAAGGACGAGCACTTCGGCTTCAACGCAGATACTGGCGAGTATGTTGACCTGGTGAAGGCTGGCGTGATCGACCCGGCCAAGGTCACTCGTCTGGCGCTGCAAAACGCGGCGTCCATTGCGGGCCTGATGCTCACCACGGAAGCGCTCGTGGCCGAGCTGAAGGAAGACGACAAGAAGGCTGCTGCAGCCGGCGGTCCGGGCGGACCGGGCGGCATGGGCGGAATGTACTAAGCTCATCCAGCTAGCCCAGAAACTCAATCCAAGAAAGGGCGACCGTTAACGCGGCCGCCCTTTTTGTTTTTTGCGATAAACCCCATTACTATTGTAGTTATTTTATGTAGTGCTTATCTCTGACGCATCCGTCGTGCAAACTACAATGGGTAATAACGAAACCGTTTTTGCTGGCCTGCTTCCTGTACGAGAACTGTACTCGACCTAGCTTGACGCGTTACGCCCGCCGGAATACTGTCCCGTGCAATTCTTCCCAGCCGATCATTCGTTCTCGCGCGCGACCGGGTCATTTCGGAGCCACCTATTCCCAGGCGTGTCGCGAATCAACAGCCCTCAGAAAGGCGGTTCGGCGGTCGATTCAGAACTCAACTACCAGGTCCCCTGAAAAACATTGGTTCAGCGTTTGGCGGAAAATGATGGTCTGAAACCCAGGTTCATTTCCGAAAGTTCGATCCCCATTTGATTAACCCAACCCAGCTCGCAGCTTGGGGTGTGTCTGGCCCCGCTCGAAAATTCACAAGGGGTGAAAGATGAAAAGAATCGTTACGCTCGTGGTGTGTTTAGCCATTGCGACGCTGTTTGCCATGTTGTTGTTCTATCTACCGGCACTGGCGCAAAGTCAGCCCAGTTCGCAGGCGAAAGATCCCGGAGTGCGCGCCGGTGGCGTCAACGCCGGGCAGGCGCTTTCGACGCTCAGCCCAAGCCAGTCGCAATTCTTCAGCGATGGCCAGACCCGCTTCAACCAAGTGGAGCAAGTGGCCACCGGTCTGGGCCCCACATTCAACTCCAACAGTTGTGCAAGTTGCCACGCGCAACCTTCCGTCGGCGGCACCAGCCCGGGGGCTGAGCAGTTTCCCAACGTCGGGCCCAATCCGCAAATTGCAGCGGCTACCGCCGGCGGCGCCACGAACCAAGTCGCATTCTTTGTGACTGCGAACGGCCCTGTGCGTGAGGCGCGCTTCCCGTTCGTCGTCACTTCAGGCGGCTCCGTCACGGGAACGGCGGACGGCGGTGTGCACGCGTTGTTCACGATCACCGGGCGCAGCGACGCCGGGAGTTGTACTCTGGCGCAACCCAACTTCGAGCAAATGGCAGATCTCCACAATTTGATCTTTCGAATTCCCACGCCGGTTTTCGGCGCTGGACTGATCGAAAACATTGCCGACGCCACCATCCTGGCGAATATGAAGGCAAATTCCTCCCTCAAGCAGCGCCTGGGAATTTCTGGGCACCCCAACTTCAGCGGGAACGATGGCACCGTGACGCGCTTCGGGTGGAAGGCACAAAACAAATCGCTGGAAGTTTTTGCCGGCGAAGCCTACAACGTCGAAATGGGAGTC
>Ga0074045_10001515_pt1 | contig 22323 bp, 14 predicted proteins | sample BogForMeECP23OM2_FD_94442 | JGI IMG/M metagenome (GOLD analysis project Ga0074045, IMG submission 94442) | Bog forest soil microbial communities from Calvert Island, British Columbia, Canada - Bog Forest MetaG ECP23OM2 | ecosystem: Environmental > Terrestrial > Soil > Wetlands ... | reverse complement strand
CCGCACTCGCCGCTTCTGAATTGCTATGACCGGCAGACCGCAACCGTGAACGTGAATGTGGTCATGGCCACCAACGGCCAATCCGTAAGCGAGGTGATGGGCAGCGGCAAGGCGTCGACTCCGAACCAGAGCTTCACCTTGAAGCAGTCTCCGCTCACTTACGTGCAGGCGGCGACTGCGACCGGAAGGCAAAGCACGCTGCAGGTGCAAGTGAGCGGAGTGGACTGGACGGAGGTTCCCACGCTCTACGAGCAATCGCCCGCGGCGCAGGTCTTCGCGACCCTGAATCAATCCGATGCCACAACCGACGTCATCTTTGGCGACGGCGTGGAAGGCGCAACTCTACCGACGGGACAGAACAATCTTCAGGCCAACTACAGGATTGGCTCCGGCTCCGCCGGAAACGTGGGAGCGAGCACGATTACGACGCTGGTCGACCGGCCGCTGGGAGTAAGCGGCGTTACCAATCCACAATCTGCTACCGGTGGGCAGGACGCACAATCCGTCGACGACATCCGCGGCAACGCGCCGCAGACCGTGCTGACCTTGGGACGCGCCGTCTCCATCACCGACTACCAAAGCTTTGCCGCTACCTTCGCCGGCATCGCCAAGGCTTACGCCATCTGGATTCCGTCAGGTCCCGGGCGCGGAGTGTTTTTGACCGTCGCTGGAGTGAACGGCGAGGCCTTGCCGGCATCGAACGCTACTCTCGGTTACTTAATCGCGGCGCTGAAGAGTTACGGGAATCCGTTGATCCCCGTCAATGTGGCCTCGTTCCTCGAGACTCTTTTTTCCATCTCCGCCGACGTGCAATACGATCCCGCCTACACCCAGCCAACGGTGCAGGCGCAGATCTTGCAGACGCTCTCGGAAACCTACAGCTTCGCCAATCGCACCTTCGGCCAGGGGGTTTCGGCGGATGAAGTGGCCACTGTGATTCAGGGAGTGCCCGGCGTCATTGCCGTGAACGTTACTGCGCTTACGCCCGGCGCGACCAGTGCAGCCGGAGATTTGGCGAGCCAGGGCGGCGCCTTCACCGTCGCTGAGCTCAACAACTGGCTGACTCAGCAAATCTCACCTCCCCTACCGCGGCCTGCGTCGGATCCCACCCGCATTTGCCCCTACCTTCCGATACCGAGTCTTACCGCGTTGCCCCTGCCGGCGGAGATTCTCGTGCTCGATCCCGATCCTTCCGCAGTGAAACTGGGGGTGATGTCATGAGCGCCACACCTAGGAGCCTATTCAATCTGCTGCCTGCGCTGTACCGGCTGAAAGACGCCCAACTGGCGCAGTCGCAGAACCTGCTGACCGCCGCGGAGCAGGCGCAGGTGGCAGCTCTGCAGGCGCTTCCGCTGCCCCTGACGACGACCCAGCAGCAGGAGTTGGCAGCTCTGTTGGCGAAGGAGGCGCGCGGACCTCTGCAGTCGCTGCTGATGCTGGTCGCCGAGCAGTTGGCCATCGTGTCTTATGACCTCGACCAGCTTTACGACAACCAGTTCATCGAAACCTGCGCTCCGTGGGTCGTTCCCTATATCGGCGACCTGATCGGCTATCAATCGGTGAATGGAGTGGCTCCGGCGGTCGCCAGCCCGCGCGCGGAAGTCGCGCACACCATCTCCTTCCGCCGCCGTAAGGGAACAGTATTGGTGCTCGAGCAACTGGCGCGCGACGTGACCGGCTGGGGCGCCCACGCGGTGGAGATGTTCAAGATTCTGGCGGACACGCAGTACATGAATCACGTCCGCCTCTTCAACCACTACGCGCCCGATTTGCGGCGCTGGCAGGCCGGCGTGTATATGAACACCGGTTTCGACCGCACGGCGCACAAAGTCGACGTACGCCGCATTGCCGTGGAGCGCGGCCGCTACAACATTCAAAACATCGCCATCTTTCTCTGGTCGCTGAATGCCTACAGCTTGACCATGGCGCCGGCGGCGCCGGTGCCCGGCACCAGCCAGTGCTTCCGCTTCAACGCTCTGGGGCGCGATATGCCGCTGTTCAACCACCCGATTTCTCAGGGCCCCGACATCACCGCGCCGGCCGAGCCGCAGAATGTGCCGGACCGCCTGCGGCGTCACGTTCTGTGCCAGGACATCCAAAACATTCTGATCGGAGAAGCAGCGGTGTATTACGGCGTGGGCAACAGCCTGGCCCTCTACATCGATGGCAACCTGCAGTCGACCATTCAGGTCTGCGATTTGGCGGGAGCCGATGGCAGTTGGAACAATCTTCCTGCTCCCGGAGGCCAGCCCGCGATCGATCCTCACCTGGGCCGCATTGCTTTGCCGCCGCCCGCTCCCGGTTCAACCCATCAGGTTCAGGCTTCCTTTTATTACGGATTCAACGCGGACATGGGTGGCGGCGAATATCCGCGGGCCGCCACCTTCACCGCTTCACCGGAGCAGCCGGTGGTTCGGGTGCCCCGCGATTACGCCACCGTGCACGATGCGCTCAACGCTCTCGGCGGTGCTGGAGTGGTCGAGGTCTCCGATAGCGGGACCTACTCCGAGCCCGGTGGCATCACCCTTGCCGTCAACGCCGGTGGACACATCGAGCTACGCGCAGCCGATGGCTGCCGCCCCACGTTGTTTCTCGGCGGCGCGTTTACGGTCACGGGAGGCGCTAACGCCTCGCTTGATTTGAACGGACTCGTGATCGCCTATGCCTCAGCTACCGGGGGCACAGCCCCGCCGGCGCTGATTCACGCCCCCAACGGTGGGACCAACCAGCTCAGCCATCTTGGCTTGACCGACTGCACGCTAGTTCCGGGATGGGCTTTAACGTCATCCGGCGCTCCTCAGTCTGCCTACGCGGGCTTGCCCACGCTCCTGGCGGAAGCTTCGGGATTGCAGATTGTGATTCAGAACTCCATCGTCGGGGGATTGTGGATCAGCGTGGAAGCGGCGGCCAATCTCACCAACACGATTGTCGATGCCACCGACATGACTGCAGTCGCGTATGCGGCGACCGTCGACTCCGCAACCAAGCGTCCACAGGCGGGGGGCGCATTGACCATGACCGGCTGCACCGTCATCGGAAAAGTTTACGCCTCGCTGCTGAGCCTGGTCTCTGACAGCATCGTCTGGGCCGAACTGTCGGCGGCCGATCTCGCGGCAACTCCTCCCTTGTGGCGCGCGCCGCTGTGGGCCGCGCGCAAGCAGGAAGGCTGCGTGCGCTTCAGCTATTTGCCGGCGGGCGCGATTGTGCCCCGTCAATTTAAGTGCGTCGAGATGGGCGAAGGCGAGCCGCAGCCGCTCTTTTACTCCCTGCGTTACGGCGATCCGGCCTACGGCAAGCTTTTTCCGGTGACCGACGATCTGGTGCGACGTGGTGCCGACGACGGAGGGGAGATGGGAGCGTTTCATTTCCTGCTCGCTCCCTTGCGCGAAACCGATCTGCGCGTGCGTATGCAGGAATATCTTCCGGTGGGTCTCGAGTTCGGCGTCTTTTACGAGAATTGAAAGGAACCAGCCATGAGTTTCGACAGTAGCCGTTTTACCTTCGATCCCTGGAAAGATTTCAGCGGCGTGGTGATGCCCCAGGGCCGCGTTCAACTGGACTCGGACTGGAATGAATGGCTGGCCGAGCTGGCGCGCCGGATTCGCGCCGGTACGCTCGACACTTTAGGTCGCGCTGTCTATCCTTCAACCACTCCTAACGCTTTTTTGATAACGCCGACTGCTGGCTCCATCAGCATTGGCGTGGGCCGCATGTATGTGGATGGTTTACTGGTGGAAAATCATGGTCTGCCGGCTCCAAATTCCGGCGGATGGATTCCTCCCAGCGTCACAGCTTCCGCCACGCAACCGGCATGGGATCCGGCTCTGGATGAACTCGTCGGCACAAATCCGATCGACTACACCCAGCAGCCCTACTTTCCTAATGCAGCCACCGTCGCTCCATTCCCCACATCCGGCGGTCCTTTCCTGGTTTATCTGGATGTTTGGCTCCGCGAGATTACCTTTCTCGAATATCCCGACCTCATTGAAAAAGCGGTCGGGGTCGACACCGCCGGTCGCTGGCAGACGGTCTGGCAGGTCAAGTTGCTCGATGTCAGCTCGGCCGGTACCGTAACCTGCAGCACTCCCGATTCCAGCATCGGCCCGTGGGAGAGTCTGATCCAGCCTTCCGCCGGCCGGCTCACTACTGGCGTTGTACAATCTTCGCCCTCAGGCCCGTGCTGCCTCGCCCCGAACACTGGTTACACCGGACAGGAGAATCAGCTCTACCGCGTGGAGATTCACCAGGGTGGCACCGCTTCTTCGAAGCCCCGCGGAACCTTTAAGTGGTCGCGCAATAACGCTTCGTTCGCGAGCACCGTCACCGGCATCGCTCCGGGGGGAACCGTGCTGACCGTGCAAAGCACCGGCAAGGACAGTGTGCTTCGCTTTTCCGCCAACGACTGGGTGGAGATTACCGACGACTGGCTTGAACTCAACGGGCTGCACGGCGAGTTGCACCAGATTTCCCTGGTCACGGATTCTGCCAACACGATCCAGCTTTCGACGCCGGTTTCCTCTACCAGCTTTCCCGTCGATGCCAACAATCTCACCAATCCCGCGCGCCATACCCGTCTCATACTCTGGGACCAGCAGGGCAAGGTCTATGAAAGCGACGGCACGACGGTCTGGACCGACTTGGGCGCTGCCGGAAGCACCGGCGATATCCCCATCCCGCCCCCCGGCACGGCGCTCATTCTCGAGAACGGAGTTACGGTTTCCTTCGACCTGAATCCCTCGACCGGAGCATTCAACGTCGGCGACTATTGGAACTTCGCGGCTCGCACCGTGGACGGAACGGTGGAGAACCTGGTGGAAGCTCCGCCGCGCGGCATTCACCATCACTACGCCCGGCTTGCAATATTGACTCTGCCGAGTTCGGCAAGCGATTGCCGGGTCGAGTGGCCGCCCTCCGGAGGAGGAGGTGGTGGAGGGGGAGGTTGTGATTGCGCGTCCTGTGTGACCGCCGCGTCGCACAACAGCGGCTCATGGACCATTCAGAACGGAATCGACGCGGTGCAGGCCCAGGGCGGAGGCAAGGTGTGTCTCGGGCCGGGGATCTACAACATCACGAATGTGATCACGATCTCGGGCGCGAAGCTGCCCGCACAGGGCATTGCGGTCTGCGGACACGGACTGCCCACACTCGTGCCCACAGCGGCGTTCCAGGGCACCAGCATTATGCTGATCGAAAATGCGATCGACATCGACGTCGACGGCATTGCTTTCTCCGGTGGCGCTTCGAATCCCAACCAGCTCGCAGGCTCGAATCCAGCCGGACTGCTCATAAGCCGGACTTCCTTTGTGCGCGTGGAGCGCTGCTCGTTCGGCCTCGTCACCGATACTTTGCAGTTATCTCCCGCAATCGGCTTCGGCGGAAACATCGTGATGAACTGCGCCATTCGCGGCAACCTGTTCAACAACGTGGAACTGGGCATTGCCCTCGGGGCCACGGATCGCTACCTGCTCACCCATCTCGAAATTGAAGACAACCAGATGTATTGCACCGACGGAGGCGTGTTTCTGTCCGTCCGCGAACTGCTCGTGTCCGAGATTCGTTTCGCCGGAAATTTTGTCCAGAGCACCAGCGGCTTCGTTCTGTCAGCTCAAGGACTCGACGTCAACATAGAGAACAATGTCTTTTCGATCGCAGCCGCTACCGCTACGGATAACGATCCTTATGATGCGGCGGTCGTCTGCAACGTCTCCCAGACCCGCATCATAAATAATGACATCTCCATAAACTCAAACGGCCTGACCGCAGGCCTCTCCGGAACCCAGGGATTGCCCGCCGGCGCTTATATCTGGGCCGTCACTGCCCTGGATTCTACCGGGCGCGAGACTCTGATTACCTCCACCGCAACCCTCACCCTTACAACTGCGGCCAGCGTGCAGCTCGGGTGGGCGGCGACCGGCGGGGCGACCAGCTACAACGTGTATCGCACCGTCGCGAATGGCAATACTTTGCTGCTCGACGCAAGCGTCGCGGCTGGTTCCGGCAGCGTGATTAGCTTTACCGACACGGCCGCCGACGGCACCCTCCAGGGCCAGATGCCGACTCTGCAAAACGACGGCATCGTACTCGGCTCGCCGATCTCCAGTTCCATCATGTATGGAACACAGGTGACTGGAAACCGCATCAACAGTTTGATTGGAATCGGAATCACCTCGCTGTCCACCGCTGGCCTGATCGAGACAGTCATCGCCGATAATGAAATGCTTGCTCTGGGAGGAAACGGAATCGTCCTCAACGGAGTTACGGTTGATCTCGACATCGCAAGGAATTCGCTGATCGCTGTGGCGCAACTCGCAGCCGCTCGCAACAAAGTTGTGGCTGGCATTCAACTGCAGGCAGCCATGAATGCGAACCTGAGCGAAAACAAGATTGAGCAGCTTGGTCCCGTTACCCTGGTAGAGATCAGCCGGCGGGCTATCTACATTGTGATCGGCCTGGAAGTGCGCATCGCGGGTAACCTCATACTCGATATCGCGCCGACCCAGTCCGTGTCGATGGGCATTTTCGCAAGAGTCTTCAATCGCCTGGATGTGGTGGACAACGACGTGCGGCGCTCTTTGACCGCTCCCACTCAACCGGATCAATCTCTCTGGTACGCCCTGCTGGCCTTTGGCGATAACATCAGCGCTCAGGGAAATTTATTCGAATCCTATGGAGGCAACTTGCAGCAGCCCGGCACGGTCTCGATCGAGGCAGCGCTCTCTTGCACCTTCAGCAACAACCAATGCTTTCTCGATAACCCGTCGGGCAACGACAGTCCCGCACTGGTGGTTGAGGTCGCCGCCGCCGGGTCCATTATCGCCCTGGGAAATCTGGTCAAGGGTCCCACCGCGCAGGTCGCGGGCGTAGTCCTCTACTCCATGATCCTGAACGTTCCCGGAAGCAAAACTGCCCCGGTCACGGTGATTGGAAACATTACCTCGATGGGCATTTCAGTTCTGCCCAGCGGCATGCCCGCCGCAATGGCGCCATTGAACATCACAGCATAAGAAGGGATGAGATCCATGAGCTCCGCGATTTTCAAAGGAGAGACGAGCATTAAAGATTTGGCGAAGAGAATTTTCGGCCTTTCTGACAAAAGCTCTCCGGCCCAGGTTGATCAAGCTGCCGGAGCGCTCCTCCAGGCGAACCCGCAACTCCAGCAGATCAGCAAAGTGCCGGTGGGGTCGGTCATCTCGGTGCCCGCGACCGCCCCTCCTCTTAATCCGGCAGAAGCCGCGCCGGCAGGCCTCTCCAGCCGTACAGCCATCGCCGGGCAGGCGCAGGACACGCTGGATTCGCTTAACCAGCGCCTCACCGAGATTGAAGGTCGGCTCGCAAGCAGCGCGAATGCTCTGCTCGCGCTGGCGCAAGCCAGGCAAACGCAAACAACCCCTCCAGGCGCGCAGGAAATAAAGGCGCAGTTGCCCGCTCTGGTGGCTTCGCTTCAAAGCATAGTGACCGCGACGCAGGTGAATCAAAGCTCGCGCGGGCAAGTGCTATCGGATCTGCATGCGAGTGTCCAGTCCTTCGCTCAGAACAAGAGCTGACAAGACGGAACCAGGGCGATCGGGCCGGGTATTCGGACGATCCATTCAGGCGATCTCACTTCGATGAGCTCACTTCGACCATTCACGCTCTCGGCTGGGAGTGCAGGGATCGCCGAAGAAACGCTCCTCGCCCGGCGCGGCCTAGAAACTTGTCGCCCTCGACCACCACGTCTCCTCGGGAGAGAACGGCCTCCGGCACGCCCGTGACCTCGATCCCTTCGAACATTGAGTAATCCACGCGCATGTGGTGGGTGCGGGCGCTGATGGTATGTTTGCGCTTGGGATCGAAGATTACGAGATCGGCATCGCTGCCGACTGCGATGGTCCCCTTTCGCGGATACAAACCAAATAGCTTTGCCGGAGCTGTCGAGACTAACTCAACGAATCGATTCACGCTGAAACGGCCCTGGGCAACGCCGCCAGAGTAGATCAGGCTCATGCGATGCTCTACGCCCGGGCCGCCATTCGGAATTTTGGTGAAGTCACCCCGCCCCATCTCTTTTTGTTCCTTGAAACAGAACGGACAGTGATCGGTCGAAACAACTTGCAGGTGATCGCGTTGCAGGCCGTTCCAGAGTTTCTCCTGATGCCACTTTTCACGCAGCGGAGGAGTGAACACAAATTTCGCTCCTTCGAAATCCGGGACATCAAAGTTCTCAATCGAAAGATACAAATACTGCGGACAGGTTTCCGCATACACGGGAAGTCCGCGGTCGCGAGCTTCCCGCACTTTCTCGAGGGCTTCGTGGCAGCTTAAATGGACAATATAGACAGGGGCTCCTGCCATCTCAGCGAGTGCAATCGCGCGCGACACGGCTTCGGCCTCTGCCGTGGTCGGTCGGGTGAGGGCGTGATATTTCGGAGCGGTCTTGCCTTCCGCCAATGCCTGCTGCACGATTACATCGATCGCGCTTCCGTTTTCGGCGTGCATACAGATGAGGCCGCCGTTTTTCGCTGTCGTCTGCAAGGCGCGAAAGATACTAGCGTCATCGAGCATAAAGACGCCGGGATAGGCCATGAAAAGCTTGAAGCTGGTCACGCCCTCGCGCACCAGATCGTTCATCTCCTGCAACTGACCGCCGCTGATGTCGGTCATGATGCAGTGAAAGGCATAATCACACACTGCCTTGCTGGAGGCTTTGTTCATCCAGGTATCGAACGCCTGTCGCAAGGCCTGTCCTTTGTACTGGATTGCGAAATCGATCAGCGTGGTCGTCCCGCCGAAAGCCGCCGCCCGGGTTCCGGTTTCAAAATCGTCAGCGCTGGTGGTCCCGCCGAAGGGCATATCCAAGTGCGTGTGCACATCGATGCCGCCGGGTAGAACGTATTTTTCGCTGGCATCCAACACTTTCTTAGCATTCTCGCGAGGAAGGCCTTTGCCGATGGCCACGATCTTTCCATCAGTAATAGCCACATCGGCTACGTACGTATCGGTTGCCGTGACTACGGATCCGTTGCCAATGATGGTGTCGAAGCCCATCGAAACCTCCACTCAGCGCTGAGATGAAAAGGAATTCTATGCTAAACTGCCGCACTTCACCTCCCGATAATATGGGGCGTAATGAAAGAGGCCTGCAATGCAGTTTGGCATTACGATGAAGCCGGACATTTCGGTGGAGCGCATCATCGGTCTAACGCGCCAGGCAGAAGCGGCCGGCATGCAGTATGGCTGGCTCTTCGACTCTCACGTTTTGTGGATGGACCCTTACCCGCTTCTTACGCTGATGGCCGCGAACACGCAACGGATGCGACTCGGCACGCTGGTGACCAATCCGGCAGTGCGCGATCTAACCGTAACCTCAAGCCTGTTCGCGACCATGAATTTGATTTCTGGCGGCAGGATGGAACTCGGCATCGGACGCGGTGACAGCTCGAGACGCGTTCTTGGCAAAAAGCCGGTGAGCTGGTCGCAATTGGAGACTGCAGTCAAGATCTTTCGCGATCTAACCAGCGGCAAGGAAATTGAACATGACGGTCAGCCCACGCGTCTGAGTTGGGCCAAAGTTTCTCCGCGAGTGTGGATCGCCGGCTATGGCCCCAAAGTCTTGCACATGGCAGGCCGGGTTGCCGACGGAATCATTCTGCAGTTCGCCGATCCTGAGCTGATTTCGTGGTGCCTGAGTTTCGTGAAAGAAGGCGCGCGCGCGGCCGGGCGCGACATGCGCGACATCGAAGTCATGTCCGCGGCTCCGGTTTGGGTCTCCGATGATTTGGCCGCGGCCCGCGAACGCGTACGCTGGTTTCCGGCGCTGGTCTCTAACCACGTGATGGATCTTATCCGGCAATACAAACCGGAAGATTTGCCTCCCGCTCTCACTTCTTACGTGCGAGACCGCGGTGACTACGACTATCAGCACCACTGCGTAGTAGAAAGCGACAATAAGAATTTCGTTTCCGATGAAGTAGTCGATCGCTTCTGCCTGGTAGGTCCGGCAAAGGCTCATCAGGAAAAGCTGCGCAAGCTGGCCAGCATCGGCGTAACCCAGTTCAATCTGTACCTCATGTGCGGCGACGAAGAACAATCACTCGACACCTACAAGAAAGAAGTTCTGCCCGCCCTGCTTTGAGGCCCGGCTGGCTTTGAAAGGGCGCGGCTTTAAGCCGCGCCGTAAGCTTGTCGTATCACCACGAATCCGATAAAAAAATTTACGGACCGAATCTCGTAAAATATCTGGAATCAGCTACTTGCCAGCCTCAGAGGTCAGGCTTGATCCGCTAAAATATTACAAACAAAGCGTTTACTCGCAAAATCTCTGCAATCAGTCGCTTAGCGTGTTGTCAAAGAGCAAATTCGGGTAAAAGAATCGCGGCGCTATTGCGTCCGCATAGGTCATGATCGCGCGATTCGGCGGGCGGAGGCAAGGTCAACGGTCACAACGGGTCTGTGGAAAAGACTGGGTCAGCGCGTATGTGCCTCGACGCTACTTTTGGTTACCGTGGCAGGGCTAGTCTGCTGTGTCGCCACCATACGAAATCAGTCTAAATTCACTCGGAAAATAGCTACCGTGTGGATCAAAGAAAATGTCGTTCACCAATACGCCAGACTCGACCTTTTGCAAGATGAAATACCTGATGGTCTGATGCTCAGCGGGATCGAGTGGAGACCTATAGTTCACGCAGGAGCTCCCTCCGACGAATAAACAGGCGGACGCTGCGCCCTCATCATTATGTAATACGCGGCGAACGAGACGGCAAAGCCCACGAACCAGGAATAATCGTAAAGAACGCGCACGGAGGGCGCTACCAAACCGACCAGCGCGGTTCCTGCTCCGAGCGCGAGCGCAAACACGGCGCGCCAGTTGAATCCAGCGGAGTATTCGTAGATTCCGCCGCGAAGATATAGATCATCCACTTGCAGCACGCGTCTTCGAATGACGAAGTAGTCACAGATCATAATCCCCGCAACCGGCCCGAGAAACGCCGCGTATCCGCCGAGCCAGCCGAGGATGAACGTGTTGTAGTCGGCCAGCAATTTCCAGGGCATCAGCGCAATCCCCATCAGACAAGTGATCACGCCCCCGGTGCGGAAGCTGATTTTCCGCGGCCACAGATTGGAAAAGTCGTTGGCCGGGGAAACAACGTTGGCTCCGATATTTACATTGAGAGTCGCCAGCAGAATCGCGACCAGGGAGATCACAACCGCCACCGGAGAATGAAAGCGGCTGAGCAGCTGCACCGGATCGGAAATCGCGGTGCCGTATATCACTACCGTGGCCGAAGTCACGGCGATGCCGATAAAAGCATAGAGAGTCATGGTGGTGGGAAGAGCCAGCGCCTGGCCGATGATCTGCTCCCGTTGATTGCGCGCAAAGCGAGTGAAGTCGGGAATATTCAGCGAGACCGTAGCCCAGAATCCCACAGTTCCATTCAGAGCTGGAATTAAGAACTTCAAGAACTCCGGAAAATTCCGGAAGCGCGACGGCGCAGCCAGCATGGGGCCAAAGCCGCCCGCTCCGTGGTAGGCCCAGGCTAAGAGCAGCAAACCAACGACCAGTAAAATCGGCGCGCTGATGCCTTGCAAGAGTCGGATCGATTCAATCCCCATCAGGATCACAGCAAGATTGATCAGCCAGAAAAGAAGAAAGCAAACCGCCGTGGCGTAGGGAAAGTTCTTCCATCCCGGCGCGAGCGTGGCGAGCAGAGTGCTGATGGCTTCGCCGCCAATCCAGGTTTGAATGCCGAACCATCCACACGCTACCAAAGCGCGGAGCACCGCGGCAATGTTGGCGCCCAGCACTCCGAACGATGCGCGGGCCAGCACCGGAAACGGCACTCCGTATTTTGCTCCAGGATGCGAATTCAGCAGCATCGGCACCAGCACGATCACGTTGCCGAGAAAAATCGTGATCACCGCTTGCTTCCAATCCATCCCGCCCTGAATCAGACTTGCCGCCAACATGTAGGTGAGGATGTTCACCGACATCGAAACCCACAATGCCGCGAAGTTGTAGGTGCCCCAATGCCGCTGCCCGGCTGAAGCGGGCGCGAGGTCGGGATTATAGAGAGGACTGGATTCGATTCGAGATTGTGGTCGCACTTCGGGCGTTGTCATGGTTCAGGAGTAGGCGCTGGGTCAATCCGCGGCGGAAGAAGCCCCGGTCTGCGCGGTGATCGGACCGTAGCTTTCGGGCCGGCGATCGCGAAAGAACTGCCACACTTTGCGGACTTCCGCGATCATATCGAGGTCGAGATCGGCGACGACCACCTCGTCCTTATCGCGACTGGCCTGGGCGATAATCTTGCCGCGCGGATTACAGAAGTAGCTCTTGCCGTAAAACTCTCCGATGCTCCACGGCTTTTCAACTCCCACACGATTGATCGCTCCCACGAAATAACCATTCGCGACGGCATGAGCGGGCTGCTCCAGTTCCCAAAGATATTCCGAGAGGCCTGCGACCGTGGCCGAGGGATTGAAGACGATCTCCGCGCCATTCAATCCCAGAATGCGAGCGCCTTCAGGAAAATGACGGTCATAGCAAATGTAGACTCCAACTTTCGCGTACTTCGTTTCGAAGACCGGATACCCGAGATCGCCGGGAGTGAAGTAGAACTTTTCCCAAAACCCGGGATGGCAGTGCGGCAGATGATGCTTGCGATATTTCCCCAGGTAGCGGCCGTCGGCATCAATCACCGCAGCGGTGTTGAAGTAAACTCCCGGCATCTGCTCCTCGTAAACCGGAACCACCATGACCATGCGATGCTTCGCGGCCAGCTTTTGCATCATGCGGACCGTAGGACCTTCCGGCACGCGCTCCGTGAGTTCGTACCAACGCGCATTCTGCTCCGCGCAGAAATAAGGACCGTAGAAGAGTTCCTGCAGACACAGAATTTGGGTTTTCTTGCGCGCCGCCTGTTCGATCAACTTCAGATGCTTGTCGATCATCGCTTTTCTGATCTGGGCGAGCGGGCGCTCTGTGCTGAGTGCATTACTGGCCTGAATCAATGCACAACGGACCATTCGAGGCATCGCGCAACCTCCGAGGAACGAAAACTATAGCAGAAAAGTCCACCAGACCTGATGGATCTCACAAATGTCACGGATCAGAATGGGCTCCGGATTCAAACCTCGTCAGATGCGCACCGCTGGAGTTATCCGCACCTGATGTTGTTGTTGCCGATCACTTCGAGTACCGACAAGAGATGGGTAAGGCCAAGGAGTTGCCGAATCGGTTTCCCGATGTTGTAGAGTTGCAAGGCACAGCCGGCCGACTTCGCTGACACGTAGAGCCGAACCAAGGTTCCGAGGCCGGTGCTATCCATGTGGCTCAGATTCGTGAAGTCGAGCACGATTCGTTTGCAGTTCGGAATCAGCTGGCCGACCTCAAGGTAGAGGTGATTGTTTACACCTGACACCAGTCGGCCGCAGCAGCAGACCACAGCTTCGTCGCCGCTTCGTTCCACAGTAAGGGTCAGGAGGCTTGCGACGGCTTGGTCCGGCATCTGAAGTTCCTTCTCGAAATGTATCGAACGAGTTGAAATCGCTATCGCGCGATTGTACACAAACAGGCCTAACTCCAAGGATCGCAGGCGGCTCCGCCGGGCGATCCGCACTCTCTCCACAGCTTCTCCCAATTCCAGATCCCGGAGGCCATCGCGGCCGGCAACGGGAAACCAAGTTGATGCGCAAGCGTGCACACCTGTCCCCGATAGTGGGCTTCGTGAGAAAGCACGGAGCACAGATCCCTCGCCAAGGCGCGAAGAATGGGATTCCAGCGGCTACAAATTCACTTCTATGCGGCCCGCGCTGTAGGCGGACGATAGCCGCACTCGGCCGCTTGCTTCATCGCTCGCAAGGCTTCTTCCTGCGTCAACAACGGAGTGGTTTGCACACTTTTGCAGGCCCCTCCGCCCGCGAAGGCAATGCCGATCGCAGCGGCGCTAACGTGATCCGGCATTTCCGTGATGGCGACAACGTCGTACTCGCCGAACGAGAACCATCCGCTAACCACTTTTCCGCCCAGATTTTCGATGGCTACTCGAACCGCTTCGATGCGGTTCTGTGGACGTGAAATGACCGCGCCCCAGCCCTCGGCGGAATACGCTACCTGATGCATAAACAGTGGCATAACACCTCCTCGATTTCCGACGCTCGGAATGATCCTCCTGGCGTAAAAGTAAGTCAAGTCGGGACCTCCTTGGAACGTCGGGCTGGTATTTGAAAAGCTCTGCCGGAGTGATAGAGGACCGTCGACGAAGAGGGAGTGTACAAACCAGTCCCGGCTGGGAAACAATTTCTTTCTCGACGAAATCTGAAAAAATATTAACTTCCCTTTCATCACCGAGTCACACCACGTTCCTACAATTCTGAGTCATCCTGAGGAATAGATTCTCCAATCGTGGATCCGTCCGCGATGAAACGCATTTGCGCTGAAGCATCGCGCTGTCACGACCGTGGTGCAGGTTGTGGCTCAAAGGAGCATTACTCATGAAAGCGCAGAGTTCATCTCGCATTCCTTCTTCTATCCTGAATATGCCGATTCTGCTGGCTCTGTGCGCGTTTTTGGCGCAATCGGCTTTCGCGCAGACCGGAAAAGGCAGCCTTCTCGGCCGTGCGGTCGACACTCAAGGCGCATTGCTGCCGGGCGCGAGAGTGCGAGTTGAGCCGGGCGGAGTTTCCGTCGCTACAGACCAAGTTGGCGAATTCACCGTGATCGACCTTGCCCCGGGCGATTACAAGGTCACAATTTCTTACGTCGGATTCCTCCCCTTCAGTGCGGACGTGAAAGTTGTTGCCGGCCAACCTTCTCACGTGGATGCTGTGCTCAAGGTCGCGGCGAAAGGAGAAGCGGTGACTGTGGTTGCCGATGCTCTCGGCGTGGCCGAGGACATCCAGGTTCAGCGAACCTCCGACAATATCCTCGATGTGATGTCGGCCGAGGTAATTCAGAGCCTGCCGAACGAAAACATCGCCGACGTCGTGGGCAGGATGCCGGGCGTAAGCCTGGAGCGCGACGAGGGCGAAGGCAAGTATGTGCAGATTCGCGGCACCGAACCTCGCCTGAACAACACGACCGTCGATGGAGTAGAGCTTCCCGCGCCTGAGGATAACGTGCGCCAGTTCAAACTGGATACCATTCCGTCCGATATCGTCGAGTCGGTGCAGGTTAACAAGACGCTGGCGGCCAATCAGGATGCCGATGCCATCGGTGGAACGGTGAATCTGATTACTAAGAAAGCCGGCGATGTCCCCACCCTGCAGTTGGAGGGGATCGGCGGATTTACTCCGATCGTGAATACTCGTTACATCGGCTTGGTGAGCGCGACTGCTGGTAAGCGATTTGGCCACGACAAACGATTCGGCGCATTGTTTTCCGGCAGCTACGACTATAACGGCCGCGGAATCGATGACATCGAACCGCAACCCGACCCCTACTGGGCCCAACCCGTTTACGACAGTATGGACATACGGGAGTATCGCTACCAGCGGAAGCGCTACGGCTTTGCCGGTTCGCTCGACTACAAGCTGAAGGACCCGGCCTCCGGCCTTTACCTGCACTACTTCCTTTCCGATTTCAAAGATTACGGTAACAAATGGGTCTACACCCTTAATGATGACGTAAATCCGCCGTCGATGGGACCTCTTTCGACTGCCATCACCCCAGACGTTCCTAAATTCTCAACTTCAAGTCGTTTGCCCGATTACGGCGCATTTAGCCTGGCAATTGGCGGCAAGCATGTCTTCAGCAATTCGTGGCTAAGCTGGGAACTCTCGGCGGCGCGATCGCGAGAGTTGGCTGCGGCGGGCAATCCCGGAGCAACCTTCAAAGTCGGCAACAACAACGATACGGCTCAGCTTCCGCTCACCGGCACCTGCCAGTTTGAGCCGAGTCTGACTACCGATTTCCATTTGCCACAGTGGGATCCTGCGTGTCTTGCCCCTGGATCGCAGATTTTCAATCCCGCCAATTACTATTTGAACGAGTACGACGGCACTCAGGGAACCACTTCACAGGTGAACCTGCAAGGCGCCGTATCTTATGCCAGGAACTACCATCTGGGCAAGCACTACTCCACATTTGAGTTCGGCTTCAAAGTTCGCAACGCGCACAAGGGGCAAAACGCTTACTCGCCGACCTACGACATTACGAATTGTCTCGACGCGGATGGTGTAATCATCTTACCCGGCTGCACGATGACCAATTTCCTGAGCGGATTCACCAACCACAACTACTACTTCAACGCCTACCGCTACGGACCGGTCACGAACTACAACACGATTGCCAAGAATTTCCAGCCATTCGTCTCTCTCGACGAGCCCGCCACGATTTTCGGCTCTGATCTTTCAAACTTCGATCTAACCGAGCGAGTTTCCGCTGGCTATGCGATGAATACCATCGAGTTCGGACGCTTCCGGTTGCAGACTGGCCTGCGCATTGAGGCCACGCAGCTCGACATACTCGGCTTTGCCATAACCAATAACGCCTCCAGCACCGCCGATACGGTCGTGCCTCAACCGGCGAACACCTGGTATTGGGATCCTCTACCCAGTGTGCAACTCCGCTACCGGATCACGGACGATTCCGATGTCCGCGCCGTTTACGCCCGCGCAATATCCCGTCCCAATCCCTACGATATGGTGCCCTATGTGACGGAAGATCAGAGCACGAACCCGCTCAGCATCTCGATTGGGAACCCCAATCTTAAGCCAGAGCATGCCAACGATTACGATGTGCTGTACGAGCGTTATCTGAAACCGTACGGCGAGTTCCAGGCCGGCTTCTTCTACAAACAATTGAGTCAGCCGATTTACTATCTTGCTGATCCCAACTACGAAGGACCGCAATATCCACAGTTTCACGGCGACATTCTCGACTACATTGCGAACGGCGTGAATGCGAAGCTTTACGGCGTGGAGTTTTCCTACATCCAGCGCCTCGGATTTCTGCATGGGGCCTGGAGCGGCCTCGGCATCACGGCAAACTATAGCAAGACCGGTTCGAGCGCCGGCACGCTCCCACTTCGAACCGACAACCCAGCCTTGCAACGCCAGACGCCGACAATCTGGAATCTCAGCCCCAGCTACGACCGCGGCCGCTTCTCGGCCCGGCTGGGAGCCACTTACAATAGCGCGAGTATCTACCAGTATCAGTGGGAGCAATGCACCACGGGCGCGGCCAATGGCGGTGGCTGCGAAGATCCGGGCAATCTTGGTCCTAAAGGACCGGTAGGAGATAACTACCTTTACTCGCACTTGCAGGTTGATGCACAGGCCAGCTACCGCGTGCATCGGACTCTGACCGTTCTATGGCAGGGTCTGAACCTTACCGACGAAGTCTTCGGCTTTTACAACGGCAGTCCCTGGTATGTCACGCAGCGCGAATACTACAAGCCGACATATTCCTTCGGCGTGCGCTGGGAGCCTCGGAGAGAGAATTAAGAATCTCCAAGAAGCCAAAGTACACAACGGTTTCATCAGAACTTCAGACTACTCACGTAGGATTAGGTTCACTCAAGCTTTGATCTAAATGTTGGCAACACTAACGTCGACAGACTGAGGAGTTCCACATCGATGAGCAAGGTAGATTCAAGAAAGATAGTCTCGCGACGTCATCCACTGGGAAAGCTGGCATCTCTTATTGCAGTCTGCGCGATGGGATTGGCTGTTTTCTTTCCCTCTGCATTCGCCGAGAGCCTCTCCGTCATAAAGAAAATACCGATTCCCGGCCAGGGCAGCTGGGATTATCTTACCGTGGATGAAGGCGCGCGCCGTCTGTACGTTTCTCACGGAACACAGGTGGAAGTGATCGACGTGGATTCGGAAAGCGTTGTCGGGAGTATCCCGAAGACCCCGGGCGTTCACGGAATTGCGATCGCGCCGGAGCTTGGCCGGGGATTTGTCAGCGACGGCCAGTCTTCAACGGTGACGATTTTCGATCTGAAAACTCTGAAGGCGATTGCCGAGGTTTCCACAGGTCAAAAGCCGGACGCTATTATTTTCGACCCCGCGACTTCGCGCGTCTTCGCCTTCAACGGCGGCAGCAATAGCGCAACTGCGATCGATGCCGCTACGGGCAAGGTCGCAGGCACCATCGATCTCGGCGGAGGGCCCGAATTCGCGGCCGCCGACGGCAATGGTTTTGTTTATAACAATCTCGAAGACGAGAGTGTGGTGCTCAAAATCGATTCGCGCAAACTTTCGGTTGTGGAGCGCTGGCCGACCGCGCCTTGTTCTTCTCCCAGCAGCATGGCCATCGACCGCCACAATCACCGCTTGTTTGTGGGATGCCGCAGCAAAGTTATGGCCGTTGTGAATACTGACACCGGCAAGGTCATCACCACCTTGCCGATTGGCGATCATGTGGACGCCACCGCTTTCGATCCCGAATCCAAACTGATCTTCAATTCCAACGGCGAGGGGACGATTTCGGTGATTCACCAGGACACCCCCGATCAGTATTCCGCGGCAGAAACCGTGAAGACATTGCCGCGAGCCAAGACCATGGCTCTGGATCCGAAGACACACCGGCTCTACCTGTCCACCGCGGAAGCCGGGCAATTTGAGGTGCTGGTGGTGGGAAAATAGCGGATGCCTCCGCTGCGGGCGTAACCTTATTACTATGCATTCTCCGAGCCGATTCTTCTCGCATACGTTGTCGCTGCTTGCTCTCGCCGCGATGCTGTTCGGATTGGCCGGCTGTGCTAAGAAATCAGCCGCGCAGACGCCGGCGGATCTGCAGCTCAAAGTAAACGTTCCGTTTCGCTTCGTGGCCTACGGCGACACTCGCTTTCATGACCCGAAAGATACCGATGCCGCGAATCCCCCGGTGCGCGTAGCGTTGGTGCAAGCGATCGCCGAGGCGAATCCCGCTTTTGTCTGTTTCACCGGCGACATCGTCTACAACGGCTACGACACCGACGATTGGAAGGTCTGGGACAGCGAAACCGGCATTTGGCGCGAAAAAAACATTCCGATTTATCCCGCGCTCGGCAACCACGATCTCCACGGCAGCGAGAAGATTGCGTTGAGCAATTACTTTCAGCGCTTCCCCGATCTGAAGAACAGCCGCTACTACTCCGTGCGAGCCGCGAACACGCTCGTTCTAGTACTCGACAGCGCCTTGGATGAGGTCGGCGGCGCGCAAGGCCAATGGCTCACGAGTAAGCTGGATAACATTCCGGCCGATGTGGACTTCGTCTTTCTAATGTTTCACCATCCGCCTTACACCAGTTCCTCCGACGCGAAGAAATTCGGAGGCGGCCACGCGGCGCGATCAGGTGAGCAACATCTGGCCAAGATACTCGAAGAACGCCAGGCTCACGTTCGCGCCCGCTTCGTGGTCTTCTCCGGGCATGTGCACAACTACGAACGCCACGAGCACGGCGGCGTCACCTATTTTGTGACCGGCGGCGGCGCGGCGCACGCCTATCCCATCGAGCGCGCGCCCGACGACCCGTTCCAGAGCAAGGAAATAAACTATCACTACCTGCTCGTCGAAGTCGATCATCAACAGTTGAAGGTTACGATGAATCGCCTGGAGTTGAACAATGGGAAGGCGGTGTGGACGCAGCCGGATTCCGTAAGCCTTGCGCTGGCGCAGCCCCAGGCCGTCGGCGCTGCCGCACACTGACGATTCAACTCTAACTGAGGTTGCTGACAGCGATTCCTGCCTCAGGCCTCATCCGGATTCTCTTCCCGGCTTCGGCGCCTGCTCGCAGGCCGTGTTCGTATCCCGCATAAACTGCTTCGAACACTGCATCCCACGACGCCGTCATTGCCTGTGTTCTGGCGGCGGCGCGCATGTTCTCCCGTTGCGCGGGGCGTAGCGCGAGATTGTGGATGCAGGCGCTAAACTCGGAAAGATTTCGCGCCACAAAGCCGGTCTCGCCCGGCCGAACGATAAACCGTGGACCTCCACCGTTGCTCACCACCGCGGGCACGCCCGAAGCTAAAGCCTCCAGCACGACGTTTCCGTAGGTATCAGTCTGTGACGGAAACGCAAAAACATCCATGTTCGCGTAGGCGCGTGCCAAGGCTTCTCCTCGCAAGACTCCGGTGAAATCGGCGCTTTTCAGATTGGCCCGGAGCCAAGGTTCTTCAGCGCCCTGCCCGACGATCAGAAAACGAAAATTCTTCAGGCCCGCCTGGATGAGGTTCTGCTCCAAGCCCACCAGATCGCGAATATTCTTTTCAACGGTCAGCCGACCCACAAATCCGATCACAAAGTGACCATCGTCTGCTCGATCTCTTCGCCGGGGATCAAACAACTCCGTATCAACTCCGCGAGGCATGGGATAACACGCCTTGCCCGTTCCCTTTTCGATCACCTCGATCAGCTCCGGATTCGGAGCAAACAGAACCTGCGCGATATGGTAAAAGCGAAGCGTCGCCGACAGGCTGCCCTGCCGGATCGCCGCACCTAATTGCTTTCTTAATCCCTGAGGAAGAAAAAACAGCAAGGCCGCAGCTCGTTGCTCGGCGTACTGGTGAACGTTGGTGTGCCACGAAGCCGCCAGCGGAATGCGCAAGCGGTGGGCGATGGCGACCCCGAGCTGTCCCACGTCGCTGGGGCCCGTGATGTGCAGAATATCCGGATCAAACTCGCGCACCACCGATTCCACCGGCTTCAGATGGCGCCAGAAGGCCAGATCGAAGTCGTGCTTCTTGTCAACAGGGAAACCGAATCTTCCTCGTCGCCGAATGACGCGCTGGGTCGAACCGAGTTTGCGAATTTCGTCTTGAGATCCCCCGTGCACGGTAAGAAAAGGCAGCTTCCGGCGCAGGGCAAACGACTCGAACTGCCGGCTGGTATTGGCCACGCCATCGATTTCGTCATAGGTATCGGGAAAGAACGCCACTCGCAAAGCGCGATCGGTCCTGGTCATTGCGCAACCTCCTGGCGGCCGCCCAGCACCAGGCGCGGCTGCTGTGGCCGGCTGAGAGCCGAACGCAAGGCCTTTCTCACCGGCGCGTTTTCCAAAAGACGAACCAGGGAAAAGAAATGCCTGACATAGAATGGCGGTTTCACCCACAAGGCTGCAAGGGGCCGAATGACTCCAGCGCGATCGGGATGAAATACCCGCTCATCCCAATGCCGCGAGCCGTTCGAATAGTCGGGATACTCCCGAATCACATCGAGTAGAGTCTGTAAAACCCGCAGCGTGAAGGGCTCGTCGTATTGCGGCATGAATAAGACGTGACTGCGGCGCAGCTTCCGGACTTCGTGAACAAATTCGGTAAAGCTTTCGGCGTTGGTCAGATTCAGCGCCGCGTTGGGTTCGCAACCGTGCCGGTCGCCTCCTGAGATCACAATCTGATTGCACGCCTCGGACAAATGCAGAATGGCCTGATTCTCCTCCCAAGGCCGGATGCCGCTCAACTCCAGCGCGTGCAGATACTCGCCTTGCTCGCAAAGCAGAGTGCGGAGCATATGCTGGTGCCGCTCGCGCCCGATGTGCGCCAGGTCCCACAGGGGATGATTCAAGATAACCAAAACGTCCGGATTCTGGTGCAGGCTCTCGAGCAATTCCGTGAGCCTTGCTTCGCGGGGCTGCAAGGTGAATTCGCGCAGACATCGCATGATCGATTCCGCGCCGCCACTGGGCAGGTTGTGGACTCCGAAATGGAAAGTTGCATCTCTGTAGGGAACGGTCCACTCCACCGAGACCGGAACCCGCCGAGCCTCGGGAACCACGCGAAGCAGCATGGGCGCTTCGATGTTGTCGTGGTCCGTGATTGAAACCATACTTCCCAATTCGAGGCCGCGCTCGATTTGATTCTTTTCCAGTTCAAAGGCGGCGAGAGGCGGGAGGGGCGGCGTCCAAAAGGCCTTTGAAAAATCCAGACTGGACGTCTTGCCCTCGCGGATTGCCCGTCTTTCCTCCGACGCCAAGGCGCGCCACAACAAGGGATGGCGAGCCGCGTACTCCAAAATAAAGTTCACTCCTTCTTTCGAATGATTTGTGTGGCTGTGCAAGGATACGCCCGTGCGGTAGGCCTTGGGCGCGCCGGGTTCTTTCCAAAGGCAGGATACTTGGCGTTGCAAATCGCCTCCTTGTCGACCACCCGGTTTTCTGGATTGAAGATGTGAGAAACGCTTTCACAAGTTCATTAAAGGCAAGTTACGTTTTAAACATTTATATGTAAATTTGTTTTTTTAATGACGAATTAATCTTGACGCAAGAGGAGTTGCTCCTATACTCCGACTAACCGATGACAAACCATTCTGCGCCGCTCAGCTCCGGTCCCGTTTCGCGGGCCCCAAAGTTCGGTGATCTTCTGCGCCGGCTCGTCTTGCGCCCGCAACAAGTTTTGTTGCTATGGAATTGGAAGTCTGCCTTG
>Ga0074045_10001513_pt1 | contig 22342 bp, 24 predicted proteins | sample BogForMeECP23OM2_FD_94442 | JGI IMG/M metagenome (GOLD analysis project Ga0074045, IMG submission 94442) | Bog forest soil microbial communities from Calvert Island, British Columbia, Canada - Bog Forest MetaG ECP23OM2 | ecosystem: Environmental > Terrestrial > Soil > Wetlands ... | reverse complement strand
GTCGGTGGCTGCCCAGGCATGTAATCGTAGATCGCCGCGGCCGACATCGGCCGGAACATTTCATCGGCGTGTGCCGCGGCAAGCGGCTCAAGACGCAGCGAGGGCGATTCAATCGCGCGCATTGAGCGAACGTCGCGCGCGATGGACCGCGCACGCCGACGCGAGGCCGACCGCGCGTGCTCCCGGCGCCGAGCGACTGGGTCGAGGAGGAGGTTGACCGGCATGGTGAGCGCAGCGCGAGGCGCCAGCTAGCTTTCTACGCGTTTCTGCATGACCTGCCTTGTTGGCGCACTCCAACCGTTGTGGGTCCAGAATGCAACGGCTGCAGGGCTTTCACGAAAAACGAAAATGTTGCACTTCGGAATGTCCGCACTCGCCAACCCGGAAAAGCAATGTTCAATGAGGCCTCGCCCAATACCGCGCCGGCGATGCGCGGCGGCGACCGCCAGATGATGGAGGTATCCTCGTCTGCCATCGTGGCCGCAAAGCACGGCCCCCACGAGCTCGCCACGCGACGATTCCGCAACCGCGCTCAGGCCGGGGTTGCGCCGGAGAAAGGCTGCGACACCGTCCTGCGAGTCGGATTCGCCAAGGCCGACGCCTTCGCTTCGTTCCCAAAGCGCCCGCACGCGCTGGTAATCAGCGATATCCATTGCACGAACGCGGAACGCGATATCGTGGCCCGTTTCACTGTCCTCGGGCACACGCCACGACTGCTCATCCGGTGGCTTTTCTCTACTCACGTACGTTCTTCGACGAAGCGAAGACGGAAGACCGGTACCAAGCGAGAGACAAGCGTATTCCCGCCCGCCTAGTAACTCGGTTTGATGCCTTGGCAATCAGGACCGAGATACTTCATTTGTGATTCGCTATGCATGGTGTGGCTGCCCTGGGCGTCAGTCATGGTCATGTCCATGAGCGTGGTTACCGTGTCGCCGTTGGCCATGGTTTCGCCCTTGCCTACCTGCGTACGTCCATTTGCAGCGCAATGGAACTCGAAGCTGGTCTTGGCGCCGCTGTGGGTCACCGTGGCGGGCTCGCAGTGACCCTCCGGGTCTACCATGGGCTTGTCCCGGGCGGCCATGGCCGGGCTGATGCAGACGCGCATGCTGCCCCCGGACGCACCCTGACCCGGCATGCTCTTGCCACCCATCATCGCTTCCATCTGCTTGCGCTGTTCGGGCGTCATGTTGGCCATCGCCTGCTCCATCTTGGCGTTGGCGGCGGCCATCTGAGCCGCCATGTCGCGGCCATCGACAACCTGGTGGATTTGCTTCATCTCCCATAACCCAGCTTTCATGCCTGAGGTTTGCGCGAAGACAGTGCCGCTTAGGGCTAAAAGAATTGCGATCGTGCATTGCTTCATGCGGATCCCCTTGGACGATAAATGCAGCCATAGAAAAGTCAGTGCCTGCGCAAACTCACCGAGGCAATGGGTTGCAACGCTCAGCAACCTGCGTCGCTCGTTCCCGAACGTGCCATGCGGTTGGCCGGTCAGGCGTAGGCAAGGAACAGCCCTCCAGCGCATGCCAGAATCGCTGCGGTGAGCAGAAGATGCGCCGGAACGAATACCCCGATGAAAGTGTAAAGGATTGCCGCGGTGGCGGCCGGAATCAGCGCGAGGAGCGCGACAACTAGACCTGACGCCAGAATCGGCCGGGCCGCGATCACCCCGATCACGATCGCCAAAACGACCAGCGTCGCCGAATCGATCAACCATAGCCCCTTGAGCGCGCCGGCATAGAAATCCTGCAAGTTGGACGAGGCCATTGCCGACACCGCCTTCTTGAGCGCGAGCGCATGAACCACGCCGCCGATAAGGAGCAGGGCGGCTGAGCCTGCAAGCAGGAACCGGGGAAGCGCTTTGGCCATCTTGGGGGCCGCGAAATGAGGGTTTGACCTACGCGCCTAGTCTAAACCGACTCCTACCCCCGGAGGCAGGGTGCCGGCACCGAGATTTCCGGCTGACGCCAAGGGGCAGGGAGTGCCGCCGATGGGCGGGCGGCGCGCACCCCGGCCACCCGCGACGCGGGCCTCGGGCCTTCCGAATCTCGGCCGCGGAAGGGCAGCTGTGCTCAACAAGCCCCGAAAAACGCGACCCCGCATCACTCCGGCAAGCATCTTGCTTTATTAGCTCTGGATGACGTGGTCGGGACGCCTGACCGCGCGGGAGATGCCATGACGAACGACATGATTTTCCATGTAAAAGCGCTCAAGGAAGTGGACGAGGGGCGCCCCGTGCCCAAGCTGTGGGCGATCGCCTTGGCCGATCAGGGCGGCGACCCCGATCGGGCCAGAACGCGTTACATGAAGCTGCGCGTCCTGGATCTCGGCATGCAGCAAAAGGAGTATGCGAACGCGCAGCAGCGCCTGGCTGCGGCGGCCGCACTCAAGGCGGCGACGCAGGGCGCACCCGCCCCGCGAGCGTCGGTGCACTCGCGTACCGCGTGGCCCCGTCCATGGGTCAGCGCAGCCGGGCTGGTGGTGCTCGTGGCCGCCACACAATTGCTGCCTGTCTCCAACATCTATCCGTTCGCCTCGCCCCGGATGCAGTCGGCAAGCGCCTCCATCGTATCCGACGCGCGGGAACGCCAAACGCCGAAGCTGCTTGCCGTCACTCAGACGGCGACCGAACCCGCTCCGGTCGACGCCAAGGCCCAAACCCGTCTCGCAGATCAATACTACGGCGGTCAGGGTGTACCCAAGGACCAGGCTGCGGCGGCAGCGTGGTACCGTAAGGCGGCGGAGCAAGGTTATGCCAGGGCCCAGGTCAACCTCGCCGTTATGTACAAGTTCGGCGAGGGAATGCCGCGCGACTACGCCGCGTCAGTAAGCTGGTTCCGCAAGGCAGCCGACCAGGGTGACCCTGCTGCCCAAGTCAACTTGGGTCTATTGTACGAATTCGGTCAGGGTGTAACGCAGGACGACGCGGCGTCTGCGACGTGGTACCGCAAGGCTGCCGACCAGGGTGACGCCCGCGCTTTAGTCTATCTCGGGTCCTTGTACGAGGCTGGTAGAGGCGTGCCTCAGGATTACGTCGAGGCCTATAAGCTGTGGAGTCTGGCCATTGCCTGCGTCCCTGCGTGGGAAACCGAGCTGGAAGCCGATGCGGTCAAGAATCGCGACAACGTTGCCACCAAGATGACGCCGGGCCAGATAACCCACGCACAGAGGCTTGCGCGCGACTGGAAGCCCCGGTCGCCGGTGAGCGCCTGAAACATCGCAACGGGTCCCTTTACTTCCGCGGCAGACGGCGAACGGGCCGGTCCGTCCAGGTGATTCCCCTCTCGTCTCCGCCGTAGCCGTATAGAGGTCCGGCACGGCCCGGGTTTCCCCCGTCGCGGCAAGTCCTGGCAGCGGGGGGTTGCCCCTATTCGGATCGAGCGAAATACGCCGCCGCGGTCCGCACGATTACTCCGCTCTACCGCATTTCACGCCGTCGCAACGCGGTTTCGTCGCCTTTGTCGGGCCGCGCGAACTCGCGCCGCATAATCGACCGTCCGAACCGCCCCCGACAGGTATCCGATGCAACTTATCACCCGGAAGGTTTTCGCGGTCGCGCTCATCGCCGTCAGCACGGCAACTGGCTCCGCCTCTCAGGCGCTGGCCGACGCACTGCAGTTTCGCGGCGATGCCGCACACTCTGGCGTTTATTCCTCGCGCAACGTACCCGCCCTTGACCACGTCAAATGGAAGTTTCGGACCCGCGCGAAGGTACTCTCCTCACCTGCAGTGAGCGGCAATACGGTGTACATCGGGAGCGCTGATCATTTCATCTACGCTCTGAACGCGGCCGATGGGAGTGTCAGGTGGCGGTACAAAACTCGGGGCGCGGTGAATTCATCGCCCGCTGTCGCGCTACAAACCGTTTTCGCGACGAGCTTGGACGGCGATGTCTACGCGCTCGATGCGGGCGATGGCACGCTCAAATGGAAGTTCACGACCGGGGGCGAACGACGATTCACTGCGCCGGGCATCCATGGTTCCACACCCCGTAGCGAACGGATGCCCGATCCATTCGACGTATTCCTTTCTTCGCCGACCGTGGTCGACCAGACGGTGTATATCGGCAGTGGCGACCATCATGTTTACGCGCTCGACGCAAAGAACGGCACGACACGCTGGACGTTTGAGACCGGAGACGTCGTGCACGCCTCGCCCGCGGTTGTTGCCGGTGTGCTCTACATCGGCAGTTGGGATCGAAACCTCTATGCGCTGAACGCCGCGACGGGCGCGTTGATTTGGAAATTTCAGACCGGCGACGATACCGACGCCTACAACCAGGTGGGCATCGCGGGTTCCGCCGCTGTTGCCGGCGGCACGGTGTTCTTCGGTTGTCGCGACGGGCATTTCTATGCCGTCGATGCGAAGACCGGCGCCAAGAGATGGGCACACGACAACCATATGGGGTGGGTTATTGCATCGCCCGCAACCGATCACGGCGTGGTCTATTTTCCTACCTCCGATGGCCAACGCTTCAAAGCGCTGGACGCGGCGACCGGCGCCACGATCTACGACATCTCGAACAGAGCCATATCGTTCTCTTCACCGGCGGTGGCGCGTGACACCATCTTCTACGGCACCTCAGATGGTTGGCTTCACGCGATCGATCTTCGCACAGGGCGTTCGAAAGCCGATTTTCAGACTGACGGCTCCAAGGAGAATGCCGACAAATACGTCGACGGTTCCGGCAACATCCGAAGCGAGGCCCTGTATCCGGATTCGACGCTCGACGGGATGATCATCGGCATCGAGCGAATGTATTCGCTGGGTTCCGTGCTCTCGTCTCCGGTGGTGGTCGATGGTGTCGTCTACTTCGGGAGCACGGACGGGAATGTCTACGCGCTTGAATGAGCGCAGCGGTTGGCCAACGGCTTGGCCAAGTTGGTCAGAGACAACCGGATGCCGATGCCTTGCCGATGATGGTCTCGCCTGATGGTAGCTGACAATCGATGTCGAGCGACACGTCGAGCTGCTGGATGCGATTGACACGCCAGCCCGTCGATTCGAGTGAGAAGTGGAGCACTCGGCATTCGGATTGGTGGAACAGAATCGTCCGGTCGAACGGCGCGGAATCCGCAAACACCCGAACGATCGGTCCGGTTGACGGGTCGACGACAAGTCGCGTGACCAGCTCGGACTTTTCGCCGCGAAGATCGAATCCGAGAAAGAGCTCCCGTTCCCCCGATCTGCAGACCGTGGGCAGAAGTGTCTGCTTCCCAAACGCAGTGCCGGAGAGGCTGAAAGAGCCGTAGGGCGCGTCTGCCCCCCCGGCCACGCCAGCGCCGATGCTTCCCGGTGACGAAGTCGCGCAAGCCGTGAGCGTCGCCATGCCAAGCACAAAAAGGCAATTTGCCGCCGGCGGTCGGGCCTCGAGGACGTGGCGCGAACCGCGTTGCAGGCGAAACCCGCGGGTCATCGCTCGCTCGTCGCCAGTCGCAGCCCAAGAAAGATAAAGAGCGCGCCGCCAGCCCTGGAAATGTGGCTCAGCGCGCGCGGATGGTCGGCAAAATAGCCACGCAATCGGGACGCGCTCATGGCGAGAAACAGACACCACGCCGTTCCCGTCGCGACAAACGTAAGTCCGAGAGCGATAAACGCCCCGACTTTCGTCGCGCTGTCAGAATCGATGAATTGCGGAAGAAGCGCCAGAAAAAACAGGGCGACTTTTGGATTGAGGACATTGGTAACGACGCCGCGACGAAAGGCGAGTCCCGTGGGCATCGAGTCGGCGTGGCCCGATGCAGACACGGCGGCCGACGGCGCGACGAAGGCATGAATGCCGAGATAGATGAGGTACATCGCGCCGGCCAGCTTGATCACGTTGAACGCGGTCGCAGAGGTTGCAAGAAGGGCCGAAAGGCCGATCGCGGCGGCAAGCGTATGCACCATACAGCCGGCGGCGATGCCCAATGCGGAAGCGACGCCTATGCGCCGTCCGTAGGCGATGCTCGAACCGACGATGTAGAGCGTATCTTGCCCCGGCGTGAGATTCAGTAACACGCCGGCGATAACGAATAGCCCGTAGTCGTGGATCCCCAAGTTCACGGATGGCGACTTGCACCGGCCTGGTCTTCGGCGTGCGATTGCGCCGGGGCCTCGAGCGCTTCGATGATCCGCAACCGCCGCACGACAAGCTCGTCGATCTCCAGGCGTCGGATTCGGGCACGGCCGACGGCGAGTCGGCCGATGGCGAGCGCACCGATGGCCAGCGCGCCGATCGCAGCCGCACCCAACGCAAGAGCGCCCAGCGTCTGCAGCGCGCCCCTGGATTCGACTTCGCCGGCGCTTGCGGCATTCGCTTCTGGACTCAACTCGCGGGTGAGGTGCCGGTTCATGGGATCGCCAACGCACACTGCCGGTGGAAATACTACTCCCACAGGGTCCTTTTCGACCTCACGCTGGGCCCGCGCGTTGCGCAGCGCCAGCCCCGCTGCGGGATGCGCTGCCCTCGTGGTTGGCAACGGCCTCTATGGGGTATCCATCCGGATCGATGACAAACGCTGCGTAGTAGTTCTCCCCGTAATGCGGGCGCAATCCGGGTGCGCCGTTGTCCCGCCCGCCATGCTTAAGCGCGGCAGCGTGAAAGTGCATGACGGCGTCGCGAGACGGGGCGGCGAACGCGACGTGGAACCTCGGTCCGGGCGGTACGACTGCCGTTGCCACGAGCTTGATCGCCAACTTGTCACCTCCGCCCGCCGATCCATAGCCGATAGCCGTGGCGTCGCTCCAGACGCGCCCATAGCCCAGCGCGGAGAGCGTCGCATCGTAAAAGGCGGCGGCGCGCTCGATGCTGGAAACGCCGAGTGAAAGGTGATGCAGCATGATCGTGCTCGCTTGCTCACTTCCCTTCCGGTTTAGCCTTCCACATCCTGGTCTTTTCCCTCGCCTCCCGCGATTCTTCGGGGGTCATCTTTTCCGCGACATCCTGCATGGCGCGTGCGGCATCGGAGCGTGGCTCCCCGGGTGGCAGCGCGATGACGGCGAGCCCGAGCCACTTCATCGCCTCGACGTTGCTCTGCGGAACGCCTCGGCCGGACGCATAAAGCAGCCCGAGGTTGATCTGTGCGATCGGCATCCCCTGCTCCGCCGCGCGGCGAAACCATTTGGCAGCCTCTTCCTCGCTCTTGGGCACACCGAGACCCTCCGCATAGCTTGCGCCAACATTGTATTGCGCGTCGGCATTGCCCTGCTTGGCTGAACTCAGGAACCACAACATCGCCCCGGTGTCGCTTTGTGCCACACCCTTGCCAGTGGCGTACAGGTTACCAAGACGATACTGCGCTACGGGGTCCCCCTTTTCGGCGAGCGGGCGCCACGTTTCGAGCGCTTTCACGTAATCCCCTGCTCGATAGGCGGCCATGCCGTCGTCGTCGAGCGAGGCTTGAGCGGCGGCCAACTGCATGGTGGCCGCGATCGCGAACGCGCCGAGCAATGCGCGCGCGACAACCTGCGTCAGTACATTGAATGCTTGCATGGTGCACCTTATAGCGTACCCGACCTGGAGCGCTCGGCGGGCGAGAGCCACGCCGTTCCTGCCGGGGCGACCGCGGGTTGAATCGCCCGATGTGCCCGCCCAGAGGTTACTCCTGCTGGACCGAACACGCATAGGATTCGGCCAAGCGCATGGGCCGTGCGACAGGACCAGGGCGCCAGCGCGAGTTGATGCGAGATCACGCATGCGGTTAGCCAGTAGGGTCGCCATCTAATGTTGACACCGCACGCGCTCGGCCGCGCGATACATGTGGGCATCGGCGACGCGAAGCAAGGGTTGCAGCGCGAGGCCTTGGCTCGGAAACTGTGCCATGCCGGCGCAATAGCTGTGTCGGCGAGCACCTCCATCCGGGCTAAATCCGCCAGCAAGCCTTCGCCGGGGGCTCAAGGCGTCTGCAGCAGGGGCGTGACGGTCCGCTCGAGCAGCTCTGCGTCGAGCCCCGGGTCGCCATACCACTGGTCCTTACGCAGAATTCCTTGACGGTCGATGACGAAAGTCAGCGGCAGCCGCCAGATTCGCCCATAGCCCTTCAAGTACGTATCCGGCTCCATCCCAACCGGAAAAGAGAAGGATTGCGTCACCGCGCGCACTTTCGCTTCATCCTTCGGGCCATCCATACTCAGCCCGATCAAGACAAGGCCCTGATCGCGATGCTTTCGGTAATAGGCGTCGAGCGCAGGCATCTCCTCCCGACAAGGCGCGCACCATGTTGCCCACATGTTGACGATGACGACTTTGCCTCGGTTATCGGCAAGATTGAATGTTGTGCCGTCGATCAGCTTGGCCTGTATCGCAGGCGCGGGCTGGCCCTCGGTAGCGGCAAATGCGAGACTGCACCAACCCAGCAGCAGCAAGGCCGCACTCCCGTTTCGCAACCAGCGGGCTGCGCTAGGCAACGCACTGGCAAGCGATTGGTGCGTCGACCTGAGGCTTGTCATGGCCTGCTCCATTCGGATCAAAGATATCCACTGTCGCGTCGTTGCCACCCTGATCGATGCGTCTATTTTGGCGATCATGTTGCGGCAGCGGTCGTCCCGGAGTCCTCGCGGGTCAGAAGGCATAGCTCGCACCGACCGAGCCCGTCCAGTGCGGGAAAAGCTGGTAGCCCGTAAGGTTGCTGTATATCGGCAGTTGCAAGAAGGCGTAGACCTGCACGTTGTGCGCGACGCTTACGCTTAAACCGGGGCTCAGGTACACCACGGTGCCCCCCGTCGAGATAGTGTCGGCAAGCACTCCCTGATCCGTGCGCTTGTTGGTGATGTTGAATTGCAGCTGCGGCACTATCGTCGGATTCTCCTCGTAGCGCACGCCAAAGCTCACGTTGAAGAGATTGCCGGGGCGGTAGTCCTCACCGGGCTGGTCGAGCTTGTGCCATAGCGCGGCCTGAAATTGGCCGTTGACGAAGGCATCGAAGTTCTGGCTCACCGCCTGGTAGTAGTACGCACCGACAATGAGATCGGTAGCGCCGGCGCCGGCCTGCAGGCTGGTGTCAAGCAGATTGCCTGGCGAGGGGATCTGCGAGTTGGGCCCCGAGTTGAACGCGACAGGGTTGCGTCCGACCGTGCCGGTGCCGGCGGCATTCGGTCCACCGTAGTCTCCGGTGGGCAAGATCACCCCGAGCTGAAATCCGAGGTTGTGCGTCGGCAGGAAGCCCTGGTAGCTGGTGATGAATCGGATGTCCCCCAGGCTGTCAACGCTCGCACCGCTTACCTTGTCGGGAGTGAGCGGGTTCATCGCAGCGCCATAGGTGGAGTGGCTGCGGTCAATGTAGGGCAGCAGCAGGTTGAAATTCCACTCTCCGTTGGGCCTGTAGCTTATCCCCGCGGTGAAATAGCGGTTGATCGTCTGCTTCTCGACTTCCTGATTGCCACCGGCGTCGTTGATCGCCGCCACTTGCGAGTTCGAAATGGCACTCGTGCCGGAACGCAACTGGTCTTGATTGATGAAGTCGAATTCAAAGGTCGCACGCCACCCGGCCACGTCCGAATAACCCATGGCGGCGTCGGTAGACAGGGAACAACCGCAGGTGGCGCAGGCAAATGCCGATTGCGCTGCCGCGGAGGCGAGCGTAAAGGCTACCGAGGCAAGCAACGATGACGCTGCACGTGGGGCCTTTGGCCGCGCCGTTCGTGGGACGGCCCAATCCGCACCTCTCCGAACGGTCCGCGGTATGACCGCACCGGGGTGCCGCATCATTCGTTTCATTGCGTGCTCCTACCCGCGTCTATCGGGCAACGAAGTCGCCTGAAAGCAGGCGTCGTGGCGGGATGTGCGTCACCCGCGCGCGACAGTCGTGCCGGCGCCTATCAAGGCGCCGGAGCGTACGTCAGACGAAGAGGTAGGGCGGGGCGCGAATCGGCGGTGCTACGGCAACGTGGCCGCCGTCCTGCGGCTGATGCCGGCAATCGGACGGCGATGCGTCCACCGGCCCCAAAGGCAACGCCGCGAGTGCGGCCGGGGGCAGGTAACTTGTCGCCAGGTATTTAATGACCTGGCACGGGGCACAGTCGTGATTGACGGGATGGTTGGGGCCAAACGGACTGTGCGCCAGCCGACTACCACCTTCCGCGGCGTGGTCGTGCTCCGCGCCGAGATGCACCGCGCGGTGGCTATGCGCAACCCCGGATTCGAATCCAAGGATGGCCGCAGGAAGTAGGGCTATCGAAGGCAGAACGAGCGCCACGGCGGCGCCCCATGCAACCCACGAACGCCTGCACCCGGCGTGCGCTAGAAAGCGCAGCGGCAAGACGGCGGATCGATTGCTCGGCTTCAACGTTGCCTCAAATCGTGGCCCCATGCCTTCGCAATTATTTATGCTATCACTTTAGCGTTGCCCTCGCAGCACGCACGGACAACCGGTTCGCTCTTAGGTTCAGGCAAAATCTCCGCCCTGAGGCTGTCCGGGGTTAACCCTCTCCCTCGTTGATTCGGCGCAACCTCGCAGCGTGAGACAATCAGGCACTCGCGAAAACAGGATCGGCCCCTGGATGATTCCATCTGCACCGCTGATCTCGGTAGTCATCCCGACCATCAATCGCCCCCAACTGGTGGCCGGGGCGGTGGACAGCGCACTGGGTCAGAGCCTGCGCGAGATCGAGGTCATCGTGGTCATCGACGGTCCCGATGAAACGACACGCCGGGTCTTGCGAGCGATTGACGACCCCCGGTTGCGCGTCGTTCCCCTCGCCAAGAATGTCGGCCTGGGGGAGGCCCGCCGCGCGGGGACCGATGCCGCGCGAGGCCCGTGGATCGCGCTGCTTGACGACGACGACACGTGGCTGCCGCGAAAGCTCGAGATTCAGCTCGACGCCGCTCAGCGTTCACGGTATCGACTGCCCATCGTCACCTGCCGTGTCGTCGCCTGTCGGCAAAGCGGTCAGGTCGTACGGCCGCAACGGTGCCTGGCCCAAGGCGAGGCGCTGAGCGAGTACCTGTTCTGCAAGCGCGGGCTGCTCGGCGGCGAAGGGCTGATTCTGCCGTCAACGATCCTCGCGCCACGCGCTGTTTTCGACGCGACGCGCTTCCGCTACCGTGGGGCGGCGTTCGAGGGAAGCGACTGGCTGCTGCGCGCTATGCAGCGCGATGGGGTAGGCGTGGAATTCGTGCTGACACCCGAACCCCTTGTTCTTTGGAACTGCGATGAGACGCGCGCGCGGATGAGCGCGAGTCGCGACTGGCGCGCTTCGCTCACCTGGGCCAATGCGCAGGACAACCTGCTCACGCCGCGGGCCCGTTCAGGGTTCATCCTCAATCGGGTCAGCCTTGAAGCGCGTCGCGCCGGGGATGGGGGCGCGTTCTGGCTGCTTTCACGCGAAGCCTTTCGACGAGGCCGCCCAACCCTGAGCAACTTGCTTGCCCACGCCGTCACCTGGCTTCTGCCCCTGCGCCTGCGTGCCTCGATCACGGCAAGGGTAGGGCGGCGACTTGAAGGAGAAATGCCGCGTCGGTCCTCAGGCGCCGCGCGTTGAGAGGGCGCCCGTGGGGCCATCGACGACCAACTTGGCCGACCTTACCGCCACGCAACTGGTGGAGTTGTATCGATCGGGCCGAGCCTCGCCGGTCGAGGTGACGAAGGCCGTGTTGGCGCGCGTCGCCCAACTCGACGGCACGCTCAACGCTTTTTGCCTCGTCGACGCGGATCGGGCTATGACCAGCGCCACAGCCTCCGAAGCGCGCTGGATGGATCACGCGCCAATGGACATCCTCGACGGAGTGCCGGTGTCGATCAAGGACTTGCTTCTGACCCGCGGCTGGCCGACGTTACGCGGGTCCCGCACCATCGATCCACATCAATCGTGGGACGTCGATGCGCCGGTCACGGCGCGATTGCGCGAGGCTGGCGCGGTGCTGTTTGGCAAGACCAATACCCCTGAGTTCGGCATCAAGGCCACCACCGACAACCTGCTCACGGGTATCACCAGGAATCCCTGGAACACAAAGATGACGGCAGGCGGATCGTCGGGAGGAGCGGCAGCAGCGGTCGCGTCCGGCATGGGGCCCGTTGCGATCGGCACCGACGGCGCCGGTTCAGTGCGCATTCCATCCGCGTTCTGTGGCATCCCCGCAATCAAGCCTTCATTTGGCCGCGTCCCCGCGTTTCCGCTGTCGCCTTTTGGCACCGTTTCGCATATCGGCCCGCACGCGCGCAGCGTCGAAGACCTCGCGCTTCTGCTCTCGGTCATGAGCCGCCCCGACGCACGCGACTGGACCTCGCTGCCCTACGAGGCACGCGATTATCGCGAGGGCCTCTCCGACGGAGTGCACGGCCTGCGCATCGCATTCAGTCCCGACCTTGGCTACGTCAAAGGCGTCGATGCGGAGGTTGCCGCCGCAGTGCGCACGGCCGCGGACTCCTTTGCGGGGCTCGGCGCACACGTGGACGAGGTGGCGCCGGGCTTTGCCAACCCAGAGGAAATATCGACCAAGCTCTGGTTCGTCGGGTCGCTGACGCTGCTCCACAGTATGACGCCGGAACAGGTCGCGCGTACCGATCCGGCCCTGCGCTGGCAAGCCGACGAAGGGCGCAAGATATCGGTGATGGAATTGCAGAGACTCGTGGCGCGGCGCGCTGAACTCGGTTCCTTCATGCGCCAGTTTCACCAGCGCTACGACCTGCTGCTCACGCCGGGTGTGTCGGTGCCGGCATTCGCCGCCAGGGCGCCCGATCAGTGGGAGCTTGGCCTGGAGAATTTTCTTGGATGGACGCCCTTTTCCTACCCGTTCAATCTGACGCAGCAGCCGGCAGCCGTCGTACCCTGCGGCCTCACCCGGTTGGGATTACCCATCGCACTGCAGATTGTGGGACCTATGCACGCCGACGCACTCGTCCTACGCGCGGCGCGTGCCTACGAATCGACGCGCTCATGGAAACTACCCATCGCGCCCGAGACCACCCGCTAGAGTCACGGCAGAGGCCGTCCCCGCAGCGGGAGAATCCACGGCGACCGCGCGCCACCAACTGTTACAAATCAGCGCCAGAAAGCTGTGCGACGGCGCATACTTACGCGGTTGCTTCTGCTGTTACAGCGAATTGCTTCTGCCATGGGAACTGCGCGCAATAGGCTCTTCCTGGCCCCCGGACGTTTGCGGTGCCTGTTGATCGGCGTCTTCGCCGCTTGGATGATCTCCATCGCACCGGTCGGGGCCCAGCCCGATACCCCACCGGGCTACAGCCAGGACGAACTCGACCAGTTGCTCGCGCCGATCGCACTCTACCCGGATCAACTGCTGACACAGATCCTGATTGCCGCAACGTACCCGCTCGAAGTGGTGGAGGCGGCCCGCTTCGTACAGCAGAACCCCAGTCTCCAGGGCGACGCGCTGGACGACGCCGTAACAGCCAAGAATTGGGATCCCAGCGTGCAATCTCTCGCCGCCTATGCGCAGGTGCTGGCGATGATGAATGACAACCTCGAGTGGACACAGCGCCTGGGCGACGCCTTTCTCGCCGACCAGCCACAGGTCATGGACACCGTGCAATCATTGCGCCAAAGGGCGCTCGACGCCGGCAACTTGCAGTCGACGCCTCAACTTTCCGTGATGACGGAGGGTGACGACATCGTCATCGACAGCGCGCAACCCGACGTGGTCTATGTCCCGGTCTACAATCCGACGCTCATCTACGGCCCGTGGTGGGCGCCCGCTTATCCGCCTTGGTTCTGGTGCCCGCCGCCAATGTACGGCTACCCGTTCTGTCCTGTTTCTGCTGTCGGCATCGTCTTCGGCGCTCCGTGGGCCATCTGGTACAACCACTGGGGCTGGGCGCATCCGCATTGGCATGGCCATCGCATCGCCATCAATGGCTCCAATAACCGGTTCTGGGGCCAGGCGCGCGAATCCCACGTAGCGTCGGACGGTAGTTGGCAGCATGCACCGGCGCACCGACGTGGCGTGGCCTATCCCACCGCGCAGACGCGCGATCGTTTCAGCACGGTGAATTCCGACGCGGTGCATTCGAGACAGGACTACCGTGGTTACGACCGTATCCCCCCGTCGCCGAATGGTGTACCCCGCGCGGCCCCCGCGACCGTCCCCACGCTTCCGTTCGAACCGACATACTCCCGGCAGCAGACGGAGATCGACGCGCAGCGCGGAATGCAGAGCCGCCAATCGATTCCAATGGCTCCGCCGCGTTCGATCCAGCCACCGGCCGGCCGTGCACCGACGCCCGCCCCGGCTCGCGCTCCGCAAGGTGGCGCCGGTCGGCGCTGAGCTATCGCCCGCCCACCCGATGCATGAGAACGCCATGAGGTTTCCCCTGCCGCGCCGCTCGATAACGGTCGCCTTCGTGGTCGCCGCCTGGATCGTCGCCTTCATGCCCCCAGCCACCGCCGCCGGTCTCGCGAAGGCCTCCGCCCCGCCGCAGACGCAGCGTCATTACTCCAGCGCGGAAGCCGCAGCCGAAGCACTCGTGTCAGCGTTGCGAGCGAACGATCGCAAGCGCCTGCTTGTCGTTCTGGGCCCCGGCAGTGAGCCACTGATCAACTCCGGCGATCCCGTCGCCGATCAGCGTGGGCGCGCGCGCTTCGTTGCAGCCTACGATAAGCGCTTCCAGATCGAAGCCGATGGCGATGCCAAGGCAACCCTGGTTGTCGGCGAAAAAGATTGGCCTCTTCCGTTCCCCCTGGTGAAGGATGCTGCCGGCTGGCGATTCGACGCCGAGTCCGGCGCCGAGGAGATCCTCAACCGTCGCATCGGGCGCAACGAACACGCGGCGATCCAGGTTTGCATGGCCTACGCGGACGCGCAACGCGAATACGCGCTGACGCAGGGCAATCGCGACCGCATGCACGAGTACGCGGCGAAGCTCATCAGTAGCGCGGGCAAACGCGATGGCTTGTACTGGCCAACGAAGGAGGGTCAACCCCTGAGCCCGCTCGGACCGCTGGTCGAGGAAGCGAAAGAGGAGGGCTACGGCAAGGGCAAGAACACGGCCCACGCGCCTTATCACGGGTACCTGTATCGGATACTGACCGCCCAGGGTCCGGATGCGCCGGGGGGGGCCTACGACTATGTTGTCGGCGGCAAGATGATCGGCGGCTTCGCGCTGGTTGCCTACCCCGCCCGCTGGGGCATTTCGGGCGTGATGACGTTCATGATCAATCACGACGGCGTCGTCTACGAACGCAACCTCGGCACGGCAACGGCCGCAATTGCCTCGCGCATGACGCGGTTTGACCCGGATTCCGGCTGGTCCAAAGCCCAACCGTAGCCCGACCGCTTCGCGCGCGCGTTCGTGCAACGCGCGTCGTCTTGGGATTCACCATCCTCTGCGCTTATGATATGTGCCGCCCGCTGTCGCCCCACATAGATGACTGAGCCGGACTTCGCTTCGCGTTGCAACACCCATCGCGGCTATCTCTTGCGCGTCGCAATGCTGCAGTTGCGCGACAACGAGCTTGCCGAGGACGTTGTTCAGGATACGCTGCTTGCGGCGCTCCAGGGAGCACCCGGCTTCTCCGGTCGCTCCAGCCTGAAGACGTGGCTGACCGGTATATTGAAACACAAGGTTGTCGATGCGATCCGGCGCAAAGCCCGCGAGCCGGTATTTGCAACACTCGAAGAGGAAAGCCAGCTTGACGATTTTGATGCACTTTTCGACGACTCCGGCCATTGGGAAAACCCACCGGCTGAATGGGGTGACCCGGAAGCCCAACTCTCGCGCCAGCAGTTTTTCGATGTGGTGCAATTCTGCCTCGAGAAGCTGCCTCCCAATACTGCCCGAGTCTTCATGATGCGCGAGGTGATGGAGCTGACGAGCGACGAAATCTGTAAGGAACTCAGCATCACGTCGACCAACCTGTGGGTAATCCTCTACCGGGCCAGGGCGGCGCTCCGCCAGTGCCTGGAGCAAAACTGGTTCGCCCAGACGGACCACGCAGGCTGACGAGGAAGGCACCGCGCAAATGGGCCTGATGATCACATGCAAGGAAGCGAGCCGGGCGCTGTCGCAGATGCAGGATGGGGACCTCGCCTACCCGCTTTATCTGCGCATCCGTCTGCATCTGCTCTTGTGCGAGGCGTGCACGCGTTTCGCGCAGCAGCTGCGCTTCTTGCACCGCGCCATGCAACACTACCGGCAGTAGCTGTCGCAACGCTACCCGGTCCAATACGTCCAAGCGAAGACAGTTGCCCGGGCGTGCTGCCGTGGCGTGGTAAAATTCAACCGTAGCCCAAGACGGTATCCGCCGTGCTCTCGATCGTGCTTAACGGCTCGTGTTGTCGGTGTGCCGATCAGGCAACGGTTGCCGACCTGATTCGTGAGCTTGCGCTCGAGGGCAAGCGCGTCGCGGTCGAACGCAATGGCGAAATAGTGCCCCGAAGCCGGCACGGCGACACGCAACTGGCCGATGGCGACCGCATCGAGGTCGTCCGCGCGGTCGGTGGCGGATGATAGGCTGCGATCCATGAATGCACCCAACGAGAATCCGGTCCTTGCGTTCGATGACCCGCTGGTCATCTCCAGCCGCGCGTATCGCTCGCGGCTGCTTGTCGGCACGGGCAAGTACAAGGATTTCGCCGCAACGCGCGCGGCAATAGATGCCTCGGGTGCGGAGATCGTGACCGTCGCAATCCGCCGCACTAACATTGGGCAGAATCCAGACGAGCCGTCGCTACTCGATCACCTGCCCGCGTCGCAGTTCACGCTGTTGCCAAACACCGCGGGCTGCTATAGCGCCGATGACGCGGTGCGTACGTTGCGTCTCGCGCGCGAGCTTCTCGATGGACAGACACTGGTCAAACTCGAAGTCCTGGGCGATCCGCAGACGCTGTTTCCGAACGTGCGCGAGACAATCCGTGCCGCCGAGATTCTGGTCAAGGACGGCTTTAAGGTCATGGTCTACACATCCGACGACCCGATCATTGCTCGTGAGTTGGAAGCGGTTGGCTGCGTTGCAATCATGCCGCTCGCCTCGCTTATCGGCTCCGGAATGGGCATTCTCAATCCATGGAACCTCCGACTCATTATCGAGCAGGCCAAGGTGCCCGTGCTCGTCGATGCGGGGGTCGGGACGGCGTCAGATGCCGCGGTCGCGATGGAACTAGGCTGCGCCGGAGTCCTGATGAACACCGCCATCGCGCTCGCTGAGCACCCGGTGCTGATGGCCGGGGCGATGAAGAAGGCGGTCGAGGCAGGACGTGAGGCCTACCGTGCCGGCCGCATGCCGCGCAAGCTATATGCCGCGGCGCCCAGTTCGCCGACCTCCGGATTGATCGGCTGATAAGCGGTCGACGATGCAATCCCTGCGCGCACTCGCCGCAGCGATCGGCCTTGCCGCAACGACTGCAAGCGCCGCACCGCCTACCACCGCCGAACTCGAGGAGATCTGCGCGCCAGCGGAAGATACCGTGCAGTGTGCGAGGCTGGTCGAAGCAATGCAGCTCAAACGCCTGCCTAACCTTGCCCGGCGCGACGGCCGCGTGCTGTCGATTTCCCTCTACCCTTCGGGCACCGCAACCTTCACCGACAGCGAAGATCAGCTCAACGGAAAATTCTACAGCCTTTGGGATTACATCGACGGGCTCAACGCCGTGCTTCTCTACACCACCGCGGGCCAAACCACGACCTTTACCCTGCTGCAACGGACGACGAACCGGCGCATCGAGCTTCCTACGGAGCCGCAACTCGCGCCGGACCGTCAGCGACTGGCAACGGCCGATATCTGCGAGAAGCGTTGCAGCAACGAAATCATCATCTGGCGCGCCACTCCGGAGGGCATCCGCAAGGAACTGGCTTGGTCACCGCCGGCAGGATGGATCGACGCGGGGGCGAAGTGGAAAGATGCGGATATTCTGTCGATCGAGTACGCGACCGCGGATGGTCCAGGAAAGATTGATCGCGCACTGAGCGACCCGAGTTGGAAGCGCGTGCAATGACCCAACCGCGCGCGGGAGCCATTCGGCGGCCAATCCGCAGCTTTGTGCTGCGGCAGGGTCGCTTCTCGCCAGCTCAGCAACGCGCCCGCGATTCGCTGCTGCCGCGTTTTGGCGTACCGTTCGAGGACGCACTGCTCGATTTCGACGTCGTCTTCCCGCGCCGCGCGCCGCGAATTCTGGAAATCGGATTCGGCATGGGTGAGACGACGGCGGCGATCGCCGAGGCCATGCCCGAATGCGACTTTCTCGCCGTCGAGGTGCACGCACCGGGAGTCGGCAGTCTACTCAAGCTGATCGAGGAACGTGGGCTCCGCAACGTGCGCGTGGTTCAGCACGATGCCGCCGAAATCGTAGCGCAGATGATCCCCGCCGCCTCGTTGACGGGCATCCATATCTTTTTTCCCGATCCGTGGCCGAAGAAACGGCACCACAAGCGCCGCCTGCTGCAGCCGCCATTCGTGCATGCGCTCGCCTTGCGCCTGGCGCCGGGCGGCTACCTGCACGCGGCGACCGACTGGGAAGAATACGCCGCAGCGATCCTGGCCGCGTGCGAGGCCGAACCCCTGCTCGAAAACTCCGCGGGGGGCTTCGCACCGCGGCCCGCCCACCGCCCGCTGACCAAGTTCGAGCGCCGCGGCCTCGGCCTCGGGCATGGTGTGTGGGACGTCATTTTTCGAAGGCGATAATCGCCCGGCCCGCCCGGCATACGACTCGCGGCTACGCGAGTTCCAGGTATACCGGCTGATGATCCGACGCCTGCGTATCCTGGTCGACGCGCATGACCTTCACGCGTGGTGCCAGGTCGGCCGATACGAAGATGAAGTCACAATGCTGTTCAGGTTCGCCCGGTCGTTCCTTTTCGTAGATCTTGAACGTCGCCGGATGCGGCTCGTGCGGGTGAGCAAGCCCCCATGCATCGGCTAGCGATGGCGTTCCGTCTGCAAAGGACGTGCCGATGCGCTCGTGCATCGGATCATCCGGCTCGAAGTTGAAATCGCCGGTAAGGACAGTGGCCGCCGGGCGCAACCAGGTCTCGAACGGGCCGCCCTCACGATCTACGATCGTGCCGAGGCGCGCGTGGCCGCTGCCCTCGGCATAGATCGCACGCAGCGCCTCGACCTGCGCGGATCGCTTCAGCTTGCCGTAATACTCGAGATGCGTGGTGATCACACGCAGCGGCCCGAACGGCGCCTCGACGACCGCCTCGAGGGCGATGCGCGGCATGCCGTTGACGCCCGGGTCGACCGGATACGGCAGCAGATGTCGGAACACCTGCCCGACGGGGTAGCGGGAGAAGATCATGTTGCCGAAATGGCGCCTTCCACCGTCCGCCGCGGCGACGTCGACCGCGACTCCGGGCACTGGCTGATAGCCCGGCAGCAGACGGGACAGCTCGGCGAACTGGTTCTCGCCCCGACTGCCCGGCAGCCGGGGATCGGGAAAGTTGTTGGCAATCTCCTGCAGGCAAAGCACATCGAAGTCGGCGATTGCCCGGGCGTGCCTTACGATCCGCGCCGGATCGACACGTTTGTCGATGCCACGGCACCATTGCGTGTTCCAGGTGATGAGTTTCACTTGATCCCGGCCCTCATGAAGGATTGCACGAATTGTCTTTGGTACAGCAAGAACGCGACCAGCAGCGGCGCGGTAGTCAGCAACGTGGCGGCGGTGATTATCGACCAGTCGATGCCCTGGTCCGTTGCAGAGAAGATCTGCAGGCCCACCGTCAGCGGTCGCGACTCAACCGAGTTCGTTATGATCAGTGGCCACAAGAAGTTGTTCCAATGATAGCTCACGCTCACCAGCGCATAGGCGATATAGGCCGGCCGCGCCAGCGGCACGTAGACCTTCCATAGCACCTGGAGCGGCGAGCAGCCCTCGACCCGCGCCGCCTCATCGAGTTCGGCGGGCACGGTCTTGAACGTCTGCCGGAGCAGGAAGATGCCGAACGCACTCGCCATATACGGCAGGCCGATGGCGACGATGGTGTCGCGCAAACCGAGCGCAGCCATCGTTCGGTAGTTTTCTACGATAAGCACGTCCGGCATAACCATGAGCTGAAGCAACACCAGCGCCAGGAGCAAAGCACGCCCAGGGAATTCAAAACGGGCGAAGGCGTAGGCTGCGAGCGTGCACAGCACCAGCTGCGCGGCGAGAATCATGGCGCACAACAGAACGGTGTTGAGAAAGTATCGTGCGAACGGAGCTGCGTGCCATGCCCTGTCAAAGTTTTCCAGGGTAACCGGGGCGTCGAGGACAAACCGGGTGGAGAACTCTCCTGGATGGAAAGCCGTCCAGAAGGCGTAGGCAAGCGGCAGAATCCATAACGCGCCGAAAAGCCATGCACCGGCAGTCTCGAGACCGCGCCCCAACGCACCCGCGCGGTAGACTTCGGCGCTCATCGATAATGCACTCTGCGCTCGATGACCCCGAATTGGGCGAGCGCGGCAAGACCAAGAATGATCAACAAGACGACCGTCAGGCTCGCGGCATAGGCGGGATCCCAGAATCGGAAACCGATCTCGTAAATGTAGTAGAGCAGCAGCTCCGTCGCGTTGTCCGGGCCGCCTCGTGTCATGACCACGACGTGATCGACGAGGCGGAACGCGTTAATGACGGCATTGATGAGCACGAAAAGCGTCGTCGGCATGAGCAATGGGAAAGTTACTCTGCGGAAGAAGTGCCAGCGGGATGCGCCCTCAATCGCCGCCGCTTCCGCCAAGTGGGGTGACATCTGCTGCAGCGCCGCCAGGTAGAAAATCATGAAAAAGCCCGCTTCTTTCCAGACCGCAACGGCCATCAGGCAGGCAAGCGCGGTGTTCTTGCTTCCGAGCCAGTTATGCGTCGGCAAACCCAGCATCGTGGTGAATCGCTCGAGCAGGCCATACTCGGGCGTGTAGAAGAAGAGCCAGATGTTGGCCACGGCGATCATAGGCAGGATCGTTGGTGTGAAGTAGGCGAGGCGCAATAGCGCGCGCCCCGGTACTTTCCCGTTGACCCAGCAGGCCATGAGCAGCGCCAACGCAATCGACAGGGGAATCGTGACCGCGGCATACCAGAGATTGTTCGACAATGACTGCCAAAAAATGGGGTCGTCGAGGAGCGCGCGATAGTTTTCCAGGCCGACATAGGTGCTGCTGCGCCCCGCTCGGGCTGCCGAGTGAAAGCTCTGCCACAGGGTGGCGACGGCGGGGTAGTGCGTAAACAGCGCGAGCAAAACGGCCGCCGGAAGCAACAACAGCCAGCCGTATACCCACTGTCCGCTGCGTCTCATCGCACGCTCCCACCATTCACGCGAAGTCGAAGCGCCCCGCCCAGCATGTGGCGCCCCGGGAGAAGGCCACCGTCGGTGACTATTTCCGATACGGCCGCAACAAGCGATCGGACTCGCGCTGCGCGTCCTTCATCGCCTGCTCGGGCGGCTTCGCCCCCGTCAAGGCGGCTTGTAGGCCGTCATTGAGGGCCTTGGTCACGCGTTGGTTGTCGTGCGTCGACAATTCGGCGACTGCATACTGCAACTGGTCGCGGGCGACGGCGGCCGCAGGAAAATCGGCTACGTACTGCTTCATCGCCGGCGTCTCCCACGCGTCCGGGCGCACGGCGACATATCCGGTGTCGATACCCCACTGTGCGGCGCGCGCTGGCGAAGTCATCCAGCGAATGAACTTAACCGCGGCCGCCTGCTGCTCCGCTCTTGCCTGCTTGAAGAGATAGAAGTTTCCGCCACCGGTGGGGCTTCCGCGCCGCTTGTTTGCCGGCAGCATCGCAACGCCGAAATCGAACTTGGCGTTGCTGCGCACATTGGTCAAGTTGCCGGTCGTCGTCCATATCATCGCCACCTTGCGCTCGAAGAAATCCTTGGGCGTCGTGCCCCAGTCGACAATACCCTGCGGATGAACCTTGTACTTGTCTACCAGATCGACCCAGTATTGCAGGGCCGCAATCACGCCCGGCTTGTCGAAATAGGTCTCCGTACCCGCGGGATTCATCAGGATGACGTCGTTTTCGGTTGTCAGTCCCTGGAAGAGCCAGTAGGGAAACCCCGAAGACGGAATCTGTACACCCCACTGCGTGACCTTGCCCGAGGCGTCGTGCTTCGTAAGTTTCTGGGCGTACGCGATCATCTCCGCCCAGGTTGCCGGCGGCCTAGCCGGATCGAGCCCTGCCTCCTTGAACATTTCCTTGTTCCAGTAGAGCACGATCGTGGAGCGCTGGAAGGGAATGCCCCAGGTCTTGCCACCGGTCTGGCTGTTTTCCATGAAAGCGGGGTAGAAAGCCTTCACCCATGCCTTCTCTTCGGGCGTCCTGATAAAGTCGTCAAAGGGCACGACCGCGTCTTCATCGATCAGCGTGTACATGTCGGTGGACAGGAGCACCGCGGTCGTCGGTGCGTCGCCGCTCTTGGCTGCGGTCAAGGTCTTGGTGATCGAATCCTGGTAGGAACCCGAATAGATCGGCTTGACCTTGATG
>Ga0074045_10001512_pt1 | contig 22345 bp, 14 predicted proteins | sample BogForMeECP23OM2_FD_94442 | JGI IMG/M metagenome (GOLD analysis project Ga0074045, IMG submission 94442) | Bog forest soil microbial communities from Calvert Island, British Columbia, Canada - Bog Forest MetaG ECP23OM2 | ecosystem: Environmental > Terrestrial > Soil > Wetlands ... | reverse complement strand
GGTGGATAGCATCGAGAAAAATGGCGCGACGCCGGTGCAATACCTGGAGCGAATCGAATTTCTGGGACCGGATGTGCTGGCGGCGCACTGCATCTGGGTGGACTACACGGACATGAAGATTCTGGCGGACCGGCAGGTGGGCTGCGTGCACAACCCGTCGAGCAACATGATGCTGGCGAGCGGAGTTGCGCCGGTGGTGGATGAACGAGCGGCGGGCATGCGCGTGGGACTGGGCACCGATGGTCCGGCCGGAAGCAACAACGATTTGGACATGATGGAAGAGATGGACCTGGCGGCAAAACTCCAGAAGACCTATCGCGTGGACCCACGGGCGCTTGGGGCCAAAGGCGCGCTGGAAATGGCGACGATCGAAGGAGCGCGGGCGCTGCACATGGAGAAAGAAATTGGTTCGCTGGAAGCGGGGAAAAAGGCGGACTTCGTGGTGCTGAATCTGAATGTGCCGAACGCCGTGCCGATGTTCGATGCCTATTCGCAAATTGTTTACGCGTTGAAGGCAAGCGAAGTGGAGATGGTGGTGATTGGCGGAAAAACGGTGATGAAGGATGGCAAGGTGCTGACGGTGGACGAAGCGGCGGCAATGGCCAAAGCGAGAGAGTATGGGAAGAAAGTGGAGGCGTCGCTGAAGTAGTAGGGATTTGGATCAGCAGAAAAGACAGAGTCCCCAGAGGCTAAAGCCCTTTGTGAGTTGAGTCATAAGGTCGGAGCTGAAACTCCGACCCGCTCAGGAAACGAAAACTTGAGAGCGGGCACAAGAGCCAGCGCTACATGTAAGAAAAACAGATCGCTTCAGTTGGGGGCGTTGCCGGGCCCGCCGACCGCATGAATCTTGGGAAGGCGATCTTCCACTGACGGCAATGCTGGAAACGTCGCGTGCGGTTCCGTCTGGTACCAATAGGCGACGGAAAAATAGTTGTCGGAGCGAACGTTGGCGTGGCCGTGTTCGATGGTAGCCTTCAGCGATTTCGTGAAGGGGATCGGCGAATCGAGGTGGAAGCGATACACCGAGCTGCGGCCGCCGGCGCGTTCCTCACCGACGACAGGGGCGCCATAGAGCGGATAAGAAAACGGGTGGCCACCGAAATCGTAAGCGCCGAGGAAGTAATCCTCTGAGCCGGTGCCAGTAATGGAAGGCGAGGTTTCGCCGTCGATGAAGAACATGTCGTCGCCTTCTCCCCACCAGAAATCCTGATTTTGCAGAACGGACATGGTAACGCCGACAAAGTGTCCACGGCCGGTAGCTTCGAGCCAAACGTAGTTGTCTTCACCGCGGAGATTCTTTTTGTCGTTGACGATGGCCTCGCCGTTGTCATGCCACTGGTTGGTCCAGCCGTGGTTCGGAGAGGCCTGGCGATATTGCGCGTGGAAATAGAGAGTGTCTGGCGGAAGCGGCTTGGAATAAGCCTGAACGTCGATGTTGAAATAGAAGGCATCAACGCGCTCCTTGCCATTGTTGGTGACGGTGATGCGTGCATGCTTCTGGAAAGGCATGGGGAAGAAACAGTTGAGGGCTTTGTTGGGGCCGACGCTGAGAGGCGCGGACTGGAATAGGAAATATTCGCCTAAGCCGAGACCAAAGAAATCGCCGAGGGGAGTTTCAACGCTGGGGGCGGTTTCGTCGTCCCAGTAAATGCGGAATACCAATTTTTTCAGGTGATAGGACTCGTCGTCGGCCAGCGTGAACCAGGTGTGCGTAATGGTTCCGGGACCAGGTTCGTCGAGGATGATGAGAGTTTCGCCGGGGGGGATGGCGCGAAAGTCGGCATTGCCGCCAGAGCGATCGTAACTGGAGACGCGCTTGAGAGTGTAGTTGTGCGGTTGAGAAACAGAGCCGAGCCAGTCCGAAGATTGCGGAAAGACAGAAGCGGAAGCGAGGAAAAGTAATGAGAGCAAACGAGGCAAGAAGATTGGCGATTTCATAGGCGCTCCCGGAATGGCACGAGAAGAGTTGAGCGACGGTGAATGGCAGTGACATTGTTCACCAGGGTCATTGTGCGAAGCAAGAGGAGAAGGGCGAACTGAGCCCGAGCGAATTGCATGGCTGGGAACTGATACGAACGCCAAAGAAAAATTGGCATAAAAGCCAGCGCTCCATGGAAGACGGATGTGGCGCCAATCGGGAGATTGGCGTTCCCAGGTTATAGGGATTCATCGACCCCCAACAAAGGCTGGCCGCCGGCAAGGTCGCCCATATTAATCAGGATTTGGGCGATCAAACCAGTCCAGCCGGTTTGATGACTGGCACCGCAGCCGCGGCCGGTGTCGCCATGGAAATATTCGTGGAACGGAATCAAGTCGCGCCAGTAGGGATCTTCGTTGAAGAGTTTGTTGGAGCCGAAGAGCGCGCGATTGCCGTTCTGATCCCGCAGAAAAATATGGGCCAGGCGGTGAGCCAGATCGTGAGCGACCTCGGCAAGCGTCTTCAGTTGACCCGAGCCTGTTGGACATTCGATTTTAAACGTGTCGCCGTAATAGCGATGATATTGCCGGAGCGAAAGAATAATCAGCTGATTGACGGGCATCCAAACCGGGCCGCGCCAGTTGGAATTGCCACCAAAGAGAAGGGTAGTGGATTCACCGGGTTCGTAATCCAGCTTGTACTCCTGGCCGGCGAGATGCAAGACCAGCGGATGAGCAAGGTGATGGCGGGAGACAGCACGCACACCAAAAGGCGAGAGAAATTCCTTTTCATCCAGCATATAGGAAAGCAAGCTGCGTAATTGATCTTCGCGAACAAACCCGAGGAGAAGCATTTCGTTTGCGCTGGGAGCAACGCCGGGTTGAATACTGGCGACGAGATCGGGACGGTGGTCGATAAACCATTGGCGGCGGCGCTGAAAATCGGGGTAGCGATCAAATATATCGGCAGCAACGGCGCTGCCCCCGAACATTGGGACAAATCCAACCATGGTGCGGGCGCGCACGGGGAAACGTTCATTCAGGCTGGAAAAGAGGTAATCGTAAAAGAAGCCGTCCTGCTCGTCCCAAAGAGACTGTGGCGATTCTTGAGGATTGTTTATGGAGTGAGCGATGTAAATGTAGTGCTCCCAGAATTTGCTGGCCAGGTCTTCATAAACGGGATCGCGTTCGGCGAGAGTAAGAGCGATAGAAAGCATATTTTTAGCGAAGGCCGCCATCCAACTGGTGCCATCGGCCTGGCCCAGGAGATATCCGGGAGGCAAATTGTCGCGGTCGAACGCGCCGATATTGTCCATTCCGAGAAAGCCGCCCTGAAAAATGTTCTTGCCCAGGGCGTCTTTGCGATTGACCCACCAAGTGAAGTTGAGAAGCATTTTCTGGAAGACGCGCTCGAGAAAGGCATAATCGGCAACGCCCGTGGTCTGGCGTTCAATCTGAAAGACAGCAGCAGCAGCCAGAGAGAGCACGGGAGGATTCACGTCGACGAAAGCCCATTCGTAGGCAGGGATTTGTCCGTTCGGATGCATGTACCACTCGCGCGTCATGAGCAAGATCTGTTCCTTGGCAAAGTGCGGGTCGATGTAGGCCAGCGCCACACAATGAAACCCCAGGTCCCACGAAGCAAACCATGGGAACTCCCATTTGTCGGGCATGGAGAGAACATCGCGGGTGAAGAAATGACGCCAATCGCTGTTGCGCCCCTCGAGCCGCTCGGGCGGAGGAACGGGCTGCGCGGGATCGCCGTCCAGCCAATCCGAGACGACGTAGTGGTAATACTGCTTGGACCAGAGCAAGCCGGCAAAAGCCTGGCGAGCGATCAGCCTGGCGTCGTCGGAAAGTTTGGCTGGTAACACCGCGGCATAAAATTCGTCGGCTTCTTCTTTCCGCAGCGCGAAAACGGCGTCGAAATCGGCGAATGGAGCCTCGGACGGGTGGTCGTCCATCATGGCGGCGAGTCGCAGGCGAAGCGAAACGGTTTCGCCGGGCGGGACCGCGAGTTGGTAGTGAGCGGCGGCTTTGGTGCCGAGTGACGAAGGATTGACGGCCTGGCGCTTGCCGTCAATCAAATAGGAATGAAACGCATCTTTAACGTACGGGGTGGGCGAAGGGCTCCCGAATAAGCGCTTATAGTTCGTTTCATTTTCCGTAAAGAGGAGTTCGCCGGCTCCGGAACAATAGAGAATGTAATCGCCGAGTTGCCAGTGTTTGGCGTGAATGGAGCGGAGTTGAGGATCCTTGAAAGTGGGAGTGGCGGAGCTGGAAAGGGAGGGCCGGCGATGGTCGCGCCCCCACGACCAGGTGTTGCGAAACCACAATGTGGGAAGAATGTGGATGGGAGCGATTTCCGGGCCGCGATTGGTGACGCTGATGCGGATGAGAATATCTTCCGGGTCGACCTTGGCATATTCCACAACGACATCGAAATAGCGGCGCTGGTCAAAAATGCCGGTATCTACGAGCTCGTATTCCATATCCTCCTTGCCGCGGCGGCCATTTTCTTCCAGGAGCTGTTCGTAGGGATACGCCGCATGAGGATATTTATAGAGATACTTCATGTAGGAGTGGGTTGGCGTGTTGTCCAGGTAGAAGTAATACTCTTTGACGTCTTCGCCATGATTGCCTTCATGGGCGGTGAGGCCGAACATGCGTTCTTTGAGAATAGGATCGTGAGTATTCCAGAGAGCGAGAGCGAAGCAGAGATACTGGTGACGATCGCAAATGCCGGCGATGCCATCTTCATTCCAACGGTAGGCGCGCGAGCGGGCGTGATCGTGAGGGAAATAGCTCCAGGCGTCGCCATACTTGCTGTAGTCCTCCCGAACGGTGCCCCAGGCGCGCTCAGCCAGAAAAGGGCCCCAACGATTCCAGTGGCCCTCGCGCTGCTGATTCATGTGGAGGCGAACACCTTCGCGAGTGTCGTAGATGGTCATGATGTCTTTTCCAAGTAGCTTCGTCACGCGCCGGAATGAACGGTGATGCGGAACGAAGCTCGAAATTGTCCGCCGGGCGCAAGAATCTGCAGGCCCTGACCGGAAGTGAGCGCGCTCGTAGGAGCCGTCATGGGCTCTAGAGCGATGAAGTCTTTGTCCTTGGGAGCAAAGATCTGGGCGTAGGGGAAGTTTTCGAGAAACGTGACGGTGATATGGCGGCCAGGGCCGGAGAGGGAGAAAGAGGAGTGCGCGCCAATCAGGGCAAAGCCGTCGTCAAAATTCTTGTCGCCCAGCAAGGAATCAAACGGTCCGAAAGACTCGTGTGTGCCGGTGGGAATGCCACGCTGATCGAGTTGAAGTTTGTTCATGTGCGGTAATTGGAGACGCCATTGCGCGCGCGGGAGCTGGGGAATCCCGAGGTACGGATGAAAACCAAAACTGATGGGCGCAGGTGATTCGGCGCTGGCAAAGACGGTGGTGTGCAAGGTCAAGGAATCGGGATTGAGGGCCGCGGCCATTTCAAGCTTGTGGGGAAAGGGAAAGATCGCGAGCAGCTCGGGCCGGTTCCAGTCGAGACGTGCCCAGAGGGAGTCCGGCTTTGCGCCGACAATTTCCCAGGCAAGCTGGCCCCAGGGAACACCATGCATGGGGAGATGACGATCGTCGAAGTGCAACAGTGGAGCGGAAGGGTCGAGGACAACGTCGCGGCCAGCGGCTCGGTACTTTAGAGAAGCGAGGCGGTTTGCCCAAGGATAGAGGAGTGGGATTCCCGCGGTGCTACCCTTGGATTTAGCGGTTTCCAGATCGTCAATGCGGCGAAGAAGTTCGGCACCGCGATGCCGGAGCGAAACACCCAACATGCCGGAGCCCGGCCAAAAAACAGCCTGGAGATCACCGGCAACAAGGGAGCGAACGGAGTTGGCGTTCATGGTGATTTTCAGGTGACCTCATTTTGTAGCTCTGACATCAAGATGCCGCTGCACGCGCCGCGGCGTCACGATCGGCCAGAATGACAGCGTTGTCTTGACGAATGCGTCCCGAAGGGATGGCGGGGTCGCCGGCGAGCAATTGGGGGAGTATCTCGACTTTTTCTTTGCCGGTGACGAGAAACAGAATGTGCCGCGAACGATTGAGAATCGGATAAGTGAGGGTCATGCGGCGGCGGCCCATGTACAAGCCAGTAATCGCGACATCCGCATCGGTCACGTTCAGCACTGGATCGCCAGGAACGAGCGAAGCGGTGTGACCGTCAGGCCCCATGCCAAGATGAGCGAGATCGAGAATTGGAGGAGAGCCAGCCAACTCCGCGAGAGTGGCGGCATACTGTTTGGCGGCGGCCTGCAGGTCCCTGGCCTCGACGGGCATAGGATGAATATTTTCAGGAGGAAGCGGCGCGTGCTGCAGAAGAGTTTCGCGAAGGTGGGTGAGATTGCGATCGGGATCGCCGGGAGGTGCGACACGCTCGTCCACCTGAACGACGTGCATTTGTTTCCAGGGCACGTCCTCGCTGGCCAAGTCGCGCAGCATGACCCACGGAGTGTGGCCACCACTGACGGCGATGACAAAGCGGCCGCGCGCAGCGACGGCAGCGCGCGCTTCGGCGGCAATGAATTCGGCAGCCTTCTGTGCAACAACTTCCGCATTGGGCAGGACTTCGATCTTCATGGCAGTCACTTCCCTTCCCAGCAGGGTTGACGGCGCGCGCACAGCCCTTGGGCGGCCGCGCGCGCAGGCAACAGAAACGAAACATCGACTTACTTAAATGAGCCAGCCTTCGCCGCCGCGGCAGGGTTGGCGACCACCGGGTCCACCCAGCCGCCCGGCGGGGCGACTTGCGCAGCTTCTTTCGGTCCCCAGGCGCCTGGCTCGTATTCGTGAGCGGGCGTGGTTAGTTTGAGGATAGGATCGACGATCCGCCACGCCTGCTCGACGTAGTCTTGCCGCGCGAAGATGGAGGCGTCGCCAGCCATGGCGTCACCCAGTACTCGCTCGTAGGCGTCGATTTCCGTGGTCTCGGGCTGATGGTGCGCCAACATCTCCGCGGCTTCGCCAGCCAGCTCTTCGCCGGGCGCCATGACCGTCATACCCATTGCGATATCGACATCGGGACTGATGCGGAAGCGCAAATGATTTTGTGTCAACTTGCTCTGGGGAATGACCGTGGGAGGCAACTTGAATTTGGCGAGGACTTCGGTGCAGGTTACGGGAAGAGACTTGCCCGCCCGCAAAAAAAACGGAACACCGCGCCAGCGCCAGGAATCGACTTCGAGACGCAGAGCCGCGAAGGTCTCCATTTTGGAGTCCTTGGCCACACCCGGTTCGACGCGATAGCCGCGAAACTGTCCGCGAACAACATCGGCGTCCTGCAAAGAAGGAATGGCCTTGAGGACTTTTACCTTTTCGTCGCGGACTGTTTCGGCGTCGGTGCAGACGGGAGGCTCCATGGCAAGGTTGCAGAGAATCTGGAAGAGATGATTCTGGATGACGTCGCGAATGGCGCCGGTCTCATCATAGAAGGCGCCGCGGCCCTGGACGCCAAAATCCTCGGCCATGGTGATCTGGACGCTCTCGACGTAATTGCGATTCCAGAACGGCTCCATGAAGGTGTTGGCGAAGCGGAACACGAGGATATTGTTGACCGGGCGCTTGCCGAGGAAGTGGTCGATGCGGAAGATGTCCTGCTCGTCATAGGCGCTGTGAAGAATCTTGTTAAGAGCCTGGGCGGAGGCCAGATCATCGCCAAAGGGTTTTTCGACGATGACGCGCGAGCCTTCGGCACAGCCTGACTTTACGAGCTGTTCGACAACCTCACCGAAAAGCATGGGAGGAATGGCAAGATAGTGCGCGGGGTGCTGGGCGCCGCCGAGCTCCTTGCGCAACTCCTGGAAAGTGGCGGGATCTTTGTAATCGCCGTCGACGTAATGCAGTAAGCCGGAGAGTTTTTCCCAAGCCGCAGGCTCCAGGCCGCCGTGTTTTTCCAGGCTGTCCTTGGCGCGGGCTTTGAACTGATCGAGATTCCAGTTGGCCTTGGCCACGCCGATAATGGGGACGTCGAGGTGTCCGCGCTTGACCATGGACTGAAGCGACGGAAAGATTTTTTTGTAAGCCAGATCGCCGGTTGCGCCAAAGAAAACCAAGGCATCAGAATGAATCGCGCTCATGATGCAGCCCCTTTCTTCCGCGGCTACTTGCCCGCTGCCTTTTCCATGTGCCCACCGAATTGATAACGCATTGCGGAGAGCAGCTTGTCGGCAAATTCCGCTTCACCACGGGAACTGAAGCGTTCATAGAGGGCGGAAGTGAGAACGTGAGCGGGCTGAGCCTCGTCGATGGCCGCCTTGATGGTCCAACGGCCTTCGCCGGAGTCGGAAACGCGGCCGGCAAATTTCGAAAGCGTCGGATCATCAAGCAGGGAGATGGCAGTTAGATCGAGCAGCCAGGAGGCAATGACGCTGCCGCGGCGCCAAACTTCCGCGACGTCTTTCAGGTCGAAGTCATACTGATAATGCTCCGGGTCGCGTAGAGGAGTGGTTTCGGCGTCGACGGCGTGGTCCTGCTTGCCCACGTTGGCGGCGCGAATGATGCCGAGACCTTCGGCGTAGGCGGCCATGATGCCGTACTCGATGCCATTGTGGACCATCTTGACGAAGTGCCCGCCGCCATTGGGGCCGCAGTGCAAGTAGCCCTGTTCCGCGGTGCCATCGACCTTTTCGCGGCCTGGAGTGCGCGGAATATTGCCAATACCAGGAGCGAGGCAGGCAAAGATGGGATCGAGATGCTTGATCACATCTTTCTCGCCACCAATCATCATGCAGTAACCGCGTTCGAGCCCCCAGACACCGCCGCTGGTGCCGACGTCAACGTAATGAATTTTCTTGGCGGCGAGCGCCTTGGCACGGCGAATGTCGTCAACGTAATAGGAATTGCCACCGTCAATCAGGATGTCTTCGGCTTCCAGCGAGGGCAGCAGATCATGGATGGTCTGGTCCACCACCGCCGCCGGCACCATCAGCCAGATGGCGCGCGGTTTCGGAAGCTTTTTCACAAAGTCCTGCAAAGAGGAAGAGCCGACAGCCTTGTCGTGTTCCAGTTCGCTGACCGCTTTTTGCGACCTGTCGAAAACCACGCACTGGTGGCCGCCCTTGATCAAGCGGCGCACCATGTTCGCCCCCATTCTGCCGAGGCCAATCATTCCGAGTTGCATGACGATCTCCTTTATCGATTGAACTTTATAAACCGTTAAGAGCGACCGCGGAAAGCGCTGGTCAGTCAGGAACCCTTGAGCTGGCGGTAACGGCGGATCAGCGCGTTGGTTGAGCTATCGTGGTTGAGCTTGGGCTCGGTCTTGCTCTCAAGCTCTGGAATGATGCGCTGAGCGAGGACTTTGCCAAGCTCAACGCCCCACTGATCAAAAGAATCAATGTTCCAGATGGTGCCCTGAGTGAAGACAGAGTGCTCGTATAGCGCCACGAGTTTGCCCAGCGCCTCGGGCGTGAGGCGATCGAGCAGCATGGTGTTGGATGGGCGGTTACCTTCGAATACGCGATGCGGTACAAGCCAATCGGGTGTGCCTTCGGCCTTCACCTCCTTGGGTGTTTTGCCGAAAGCGAGCGCTTCCGCTTGCGCGCAAACATTGGCGACAAGCATGTCGTGATGGCGGCCGAGGGGATTCAGTGCTTTCGCAAACGCGATGAAGTCGCAGGGAATGAGGTGCGTGCCCTGGTGGATGAGTTGATAGAAGGAGTGCTGGCCGTTGGTGCCGGGTTCTCCCCAAAAGATTGGCCCGGTATCATAGTTGACTTGCTTGCCATCGAGCGTGACGTGTTTGCCGTTGCTTTCCATGGTGAGTTGCTGGAGATAGGCGGGAAAACGTTTCAGATATTGCTCGTAGGGCAAAACGGCGACGGTTTGCGCGTCGAAGAAGTCGGTGTACCAGATGGTGAGAAGGCCGAGGAGCACCGGAAGGTTGCGTTCGAAGGGCTCGGTGCGAAAGTGCTCGTCCACCTGGTGAAAGCCGCTGAGCATGGCACGGAAATTGTCCGGGCCAATGGCCAGCATGGTGGAGAGACCGATGGCGGAGTCCATGGAATAGCGGCCGCCTACCCAATCCCAAAAACCGAACATGTTGGCCGTGTCAATACCGAACTTAGACACTTCCGCAGCATTGGTGGAGACGGCGACGAAATGCTTGGCGACGGCGGTTTGATCTCCGCCGAAAGCCTTCAGAGACCAATCACGGGCGGTGTGGGCGTTGGTCATGGTTTCGAGCGTGGTGAAAGTCTTGGAAGAAACGATGAACAGGGTTTCGGAGGGATCGAGGTCTAGGACCGCTTCGGCGAAGTCCGTGCCGTCGACGTTGGAGACGAAGCGGAAGGTCATGCTGCGCTCGCTGTAGTACTTCAGCGCTTCGTAAGCCATGACCGGGCCGAGGTCGGAGCCGCCAATGCCGATGTTGATGACCTTGCGGATACGCTTGCCGGTGTGACCCTTCCATTCGCCGCTGCGAACGCGGTTGCAGAAGGCGGTCATTTTATCGAGGACCGCGTGGACTTCCGGCACAACGTTTTTGCCGTCGACGAGGATGGTTTGGTCCTTGCGTGCGCGGAGAGCGACGTGGAGAACTGCGCGATTCTCGGTAATGTTGATTTTGTCGCCGCGAAACATGGCGTCGATGCGCTCGCGGAGCCCTGATTCCATGGCCAGTTGCAGCAAAAGCGCCACGGTCTTGTCGGTGATGCGATTCTTGGAATAGTCGAAGTAAATGCCGAGGGCTTCGAGCGAGAATTTTTCGGCGCGCCTGGGATTATCAGCGAAGAGCTTGCGGAGGTGCGCGGATTGGATGGTTTTATGGTGGGCCCGCAAAGCGGACCAGGCCTTGCGTTTGGTGAGTGGTTTCAGTTCGGGAGATTTTGGAGTCGCCTTTGCGGTTCGTGCCATGATCGTGCTCCTTGCAACTTTTCGTGCGTTTAACGACGAGAGGAATTGCGAGCTGCCGCGGGCCCGTTCTTATGGTCATCCCAGAGGCGAAATCCCCCGATAAATGCATGGGAATTGTCCCCCAAACGACAGTGTGGCGGAAGCTCTTTCAATTTCTTGGAATTGCCGCCGCCCAGAACGATATCATCGGGCTCCAGAGCGGCCGACATGCATTCGACGACGTCGGCGACGTAGCGGCGCCATTTCCTTTTTCCGCGTTTTTCGAGACCGCGCAAGCCAACATAGTCTTCGTACGTGCCCTTTTTGTACGGGAGGTGGCCCAGTTCCATAGGCTCGACGATGCCGCCGACGACCAGAGCAGTGCCGAGGCCCGTGCCTAAGCCGAGAAAAAGCATTTTGCCTTTTTTGTAGCTGCCTAAAGCCTGCATGGCCGCGTCATTCACGATCTTCACGGGCTTGCCAAACGCCTTCTTGTAGTCGAATTTCACCCAGCCGTGGGCCATATTGTAGGGCTCCAGGATCGGGCGATTGTGCATGACGGGCGCAGGATAGCCAATCGAGACCACGTCGTACTTCCAGTCCTTGGTAATCTCCTTGACGCCCGCGACCATTTTCTTGGCGGTCATCTTGGGACCAGAGACAAATTTGCGCGGTATCGATTCGCCGCTGAGCAGGATCTTCACGTGGGTACCGCCAACATCGATCGCCAGTATCTTCATGCGTAGATCCTTCCCTCCGCGGAAAAGAATGGCTCAGTGGGCGCAAACCACCTTATAAGAACTCCCCGGTGTAAATCAATTGCCCGGGCAAAAACCTCTCGAGCGATGAGTTCCGCGCGGCTTCGCGGGTGAGATCCTTCGTAGCGCAAATGGCGCAGCGCGCAGGATGACAGCATGCATTCGATACGTCGTTGACACGCAAAGTCAACCTCGCGAAATCACGGCTAGCACAGCGCATTTTTGACAATTTGCTGCGCTTCGCTGACGATGGCGTCCAGATGCGCTTCATCCTGAAAACTCTCGGCATAAATCTTATAGATGTTTTCGGTGCCGGAAGGACGCGCGGCGAACCAACCGCTTTTCGTCACGACTTTCAGGCCACCGATGGCAGCACCATTGCCCGGGGCCGTGGTCAATTTCTGCAGGATGGGCTCGCCGGCAAGCTCGGATTCCCTGACATCGGAGGGAGAAAGCTTCAGCAACTTCGCTTTCTGCTCCGGCGTGGCTGGCGCGTCGATGCGCGTGTAATACGGCATGCCAAATTCGGAGACCAATTGCTGGAAATGCTGGCCGGGATCTTTGCCGGTGACGGCGGTAATTTCTGCCGCGAGCAGGTCCATGATCGGGCCATCTTTGTCGGTGGTCCAGACGGTACCGTCGAGGCGAAGAAAGCTGGCGCCGGCGCTTTCTTCCCCGCCGAAACAGAAGGAGCCGTCGAATAAACCAGGTACAAACCATTTGAATCCAACCGGAACCTCGGAAAGTTTGCGGCCGAATTTTTTGACCACGCAATCGATGAGTCTGCTGCTGACCAGCGTCTTGCCGACCGTGACGTGCGGAGACCACTGCGGGCGGTGGGTCAAGAGATAGCCAATAGCAACCGCCAGATAGTGGTTCGGATTCATCAGGCCGGAGGTGGGCGTGACAATTCCGTGACGGTCTGAATCCGGATCATTCGCGAAGGCCACCTGATATTCGTCTTTGAGGCTGACCAGTCGCGCCATGGCGTAGGGGCTGGAGCAATCCATGCGGATTTCGCCATCGTGATCGACGGTCATAAAGGAAAATGTGGGATCGATGACGGGATTGGTTACGGTGATATTGAGCCCGTAGACCGAATTGATGGGCTCCCAGTAAGGCCTGGAAGCTCCACCGAGAGGATCGACGCCGAGTTTCAGGTGGGCGCCGCGAATGGCCTCCGTGTTGATGACGTTGCGCAGATCATTCACGTAGGGAAGGACGAAATCCTTCTGATGAGTGCTGGCGGCTTTGATCGCCGAATCGAATGGAGCGCGCTTCACTTCCTTATTTCCACCGCGAAGCAGATCGTTGGCGCGATTCTGAATCCAGGTGGTGACATCGGTATCCGCAGGGCCGCCGTTCGGAGGGTTGTACTTGAAACCGCCGTCTCGCGGAGGATTGTGAGAGGGAGTAACGACGATGCCGTCGGCGAGATGGTCTTTGCGGTTGCGATTGTAGACCAGAATGACGCGCGAAATAACCGGCGTGGGAGTGACTCCGTCATCACGCTGGATGACGGTCTCCACGTTGTTGGCGGCCAGAACTTCGAGCGCGGTGCGCTGCGCAGGCGCGGAGATGGCGTGTGTGTCCTTCCCCATATAAAGGGGGCCGTCAATGCCCTGCCCGCGGCGGTACTCGCAAATGGCCTGCGTGATGGCCAAGATGTGAGCTTCGGTGAACGTGGCCTGAAAAGGGGAGCCGCGATGACCACTGGTGCCAAAGCTGACCAATTGATTCGGGTCGTTGAGGTCGGGGCGGCGATCGAAATAATCGCGCTCCAGTTTTCCCACATCAATGAGCATGTCTTTCGTCGCAGGCTTTCCCGCGAGAGGCGATACGCCCTTTGCTGCTGGTTTTTCTACCGTGGCCATGGAACGCTCCGCTAGGGCACCGGACAGGGCGCCACTTTCCAGATTTTCGAAGTGTACTCGGAGATGCTGCGATCACTGGAGAACTTTCCCGAACTGGCAACGTTCCAGATGGCTTTGCGCGCCCAGGCATCGGGATTGGCACACAGGTCGCAGAGCCTTTTGTCGGCTTCGAGATAGGACTTGAGGTCTGCGAGATGCATGTAGAAGTCTCCGTGCGTAAGAAGGGTATCGCGCAAAGGGGCAAAAATGCCAGGTTCATAACGGCTGAAATAGTCGGAGGAGATCATGTCCAGGGCAGCGCGAGTCTCCGGCTCGTGTTCGTAATGCCAGTAAGGACTATACCAACCACGGCTGTCGACGACTTGCTGGGCGGTGAGACCGAAAAGGAAGAGGTTGTCTTCACCGGCTTCTTCGGCCATTTCGATGGTGGCGCCATCACGCGTGCCGATGGTGAGCGCGCCGTTCATCATGAATTTCATGTTGCTGGTACCGCTGGCTTCGTAACCGGCGGTGGAAATCTGGTTGGAGACGTCGCTAGCGGGAATGATTCGCTCGGCGAGCGAAACGCGGTAGTCAGGTAAAAAGTAAACCTGCAAGCGGCCCTTAACCGCGGGGTCGCCGTCGATGGTGCCGGCGAGATTGTTGATGAACTTAATGATGAGTTTGGCGAGTTGGTAGGCGGGAGCGGCCTTGCCAGCAAAGAAGAAGGTGCGGGGAGGCATGGAGAGATTGGGATTTTCGCGCAGGCGATTGTAGAGCACCACGATGCGCAAGCAGTTGAGCAGCTGGCGCTTGTATTCGTGAATGCGCTTGACCTGAGAATCGAAGATGTTCTGCGGATCGACGGTCACGCCGGACGTGGCTTTCAGCCAGGCGGCAAATTGCGCCTTCATTTCGTGTTGCGCTTTCAGGAACGCGGAGCGGAAGCCCTTGTCGTCGGCAAGCGGTTTCAGCTTGGAGAGTTGGCTGAGGTCGGTGATCCAGCCATCGCCAATGGCGTCGGTGATGGTGCGCGCGAGGGGCGGGTTGCACAGCAACAGCCAGCGCCGCGGGGTTACGCCATTGGTCTTGTTGTTGAAGCGCTGCGGAAACATCTCGGCAAGATCCTTCACGGTCATCGTGCGGAGCAGCTTCGAATGAATCGCGGCGACGCCGTTGGTGCTGTGGGTGCCAACAATGGCGAGATTGGCCATGCGGACCCGGCGGATGGGGCCTTCCTCAATCAGGCTGATGCGGGAAACACGGCCTTCATCGCCGGGGTACTTCTGTCGGACATCGTTAAGGAGACGGCGGTTGATCTCGTAGATGATTTCCAGAAGACGCGGCGCGACCCGCTGAAACCAGTCGACCGGCCATTTTTCGAGAGCTTCGGGAAGCAAGGTGTGATTGGTATAGGCAAGTGTTCTTAGTGTGATGTCCCAGGCCTCATCCCAGCCGAGGCGGGCGTCGTCGAGAAGAATGCGCATCAACTCCGGGACGGACATGGTTGGGTGAGTATCGTTGAGCTGAATGGCGACCTTGTCGGGGAAAGTACTCCAATCCTTGTTGTTGACGCGGAAGCGGCGAACGATATCGGCAAGCGAACAGGCAACGAGGAAATATTCCTGCACGAAGCGCAGCGCCTGGCCTCTGCTGGTGGAATCGTCGGGATAGAGCACGCGGGTGATGGACTCGGCAGCCAGGGTCTCTGCCAGAGCGCCCACGAAATCGCCGCTGCTGAATTCCTGAAAGTCAAAGTAATCCGCAGCAGCCGCAGCCCACAGGCGAAGTGTGTTGATGTTCTTCCCACCATATCCGACAACCGGCCGATCGTAAGGAATTCCGAAAAGGCAGGAGGGCTTTCCAGGAATGGCGCGCAGCACTCCGTCGCGAATGACAAACGAGACGTTCAGATCGATGTTTACGCGCAGGTGCGGACGAGCCACTTCCCACGGGTCGGTCCGGCGCAGCCAATTGTCGGGCACCTCATGCTGCCAGCCATCCTTAATGGCCTGCTTGAACATGCCGTATTCGTAGCGGAGACCATAACCCGACGCGGGCAGCTGCATGGTGGCCATGGAATCCAGGAAACAGGCAGCCAGGCGGCCCAGCCCACCGTTGCCGAGACCGGCGTCAGGTTCTTTTTCCACCAGCGCGAGCCAATCGACACTCTTTTTGCTGATGAAATCGTTCAGGAGAGGCTCGACGAGGAGGTTGGCCACATTGTTGGTGAGCGAACGTCCGATCAGGAACTCCATAGAGAGATAGTAGACGCGCTTGGCATTGGCTTGGTTGTAGGTTTTGCCGGTAAGCACCCAGCGTTGCGAGAGGATGTCGCGAACGGAGCGGGCGCAGGCCTCGTAGTGTTCGCGAGCGGTGGTCTCAGCCGGGTCGATGACTCGGTCGAACAGCAAGTGGCGCTCATAAAGCGCATCGGGGCTTCCCGCAAACTGGATCGGGCCACAACCGTATTGCGCGAGCAGTTTGGACAGGTGTTCGGACGCAGCCTGTTTGGATGTGACTGGAACGCTTTTGGTGCTCATAAGGATTCCCCTATTTCCAGCGGTAGTTCTGCCGCCGAGAGATTGGATGCTGCATGGCGCGCAAAGAACGCACAATTCGTGGCCAAATTCTTGGCCGCCTGCTAGATCTAGATAGTTCCATCCCTGGATTGCAGGGGGATTAACAACGATTCCCCAGGCCCAGCTAGCGTCCAACGATGGACGCCAAATGCGGATGCTCAACAGCGTGAAGCTGACGCCAGCGGGCCACCGCCAATACGATCAGGCCAATGGCGGCGGCCATTGCCAGGCAAAAGCAGATATCGATGAAGGCCAACAATCGTGCTTGCGTGACAACCAGTCCCTGGAACAGCTCATAATTCCCGGGGTCGGGGACGCTAGTGCCATTGGCCCGAGCGGCAATGAGGGAGGCGAAGTCTCGCAGGACCCTCTGCACTGCCGGATCAAGCCGGTTCGCGGTATCGAGCAGGCGCGAGGAATGCACGGTCATTCGCTGATCGATCAGCACTGCGGCCGCCGTTACTCCCAAGCTGGATCCCACCTGGCGAAGAAAATAATAAGAACTGGCCGCTTCATTCTGGAAGCGTTTTTCGAGCGTTCCGGTGGAGAGAAGCGAAATTGCCGACAAAAATAAGCCGGAGCCGATTCCATGAAGGAACAAAACGTAGCCGATATCGTTGCCGGGAGTCATGTCGGTCCAGATGAAGACAAAGATGGTATTGGCGATGCCGAACAGGATAATTCCCAGACCAGCGGTCCTCGCTCCGCCGAAACGAGGAACGCCAATCCAGACTGCGGCGCTTACGCCGAGAAACGTACCGACGGTATCGACGAAGTAGAAAACCGCGGTCTGCTGCGCGTTGTACGGCTGGAGGATCCTGAGGTACTGAGGAATGACGTAGAGCCCGGCGCCGACGAACACGCCGCAGAGCAGCACCAAAGCAAAAGCCGCGGTGTAGGTACGCTGCGAGAGGATCGTGCGGATGTGGAAAACGGGGTTCTCATTGTCCTCGCGAGAATCCCACCACAAAAAAACAATAAAACCCAGGACGGAACTGACCAGCAGCGAAACGATGAATGAGGATTGAAACCACATGTCGCGCTCACCGCGGCTCAGAGCAATCTGGCCGCACACCATACTGGCCAGCAGCAAGCCCACACCGGGGTAGTCCGCCGGCGGAAGTTCTTCAACGCGAACGAGACGGGCGGGCATATAGCGGCGGATGATGAAGTAGCTGAGGGCGACGAAGGGAATCTGCGTGAGGAAGGCATTGTTCCAGCTGGTGGCGTCGGAAACCGCTCCCATCAAGACGGGCCATAGCCCTTTGAATGAAAAAACCAGGATGTTGAACATGGTGATGGCCCGCGCGCTCTCCTGCCGCGGAAAGAGCTCGCGCAGAAAGACGATCGACCGCACGAGAAATACGCCGCCGCCCAGTCCGGCGATACTGCGGGCGATCAGCAGAGGGGTCAGCTGGTGACTGAAGAAGGTGAGGAGGTTGCCGAGTGCGAACAGGCAGAGGGATGTCAACCAAAGGTTGCGGGTGCCAAAGCTGCGGACAAAGCCGGCGCTGACGCCGAGCGAGCAAATGTAGCCGGTGTTGTAGGCGATCAACACCCAGCTCAACTCGTCGATGGTGGCCCCGGCGTTGCCTTGCAAGTCAGTAAGAAGAATGGCTGTGGCGGTCCTGCCGGCGAGTTCGATTCCGGTGGCGACGCCCAACGCGGCGAGGATGGTCCAGCGATCGGCACGAGAAAGGGCGTGGGCGAATTCGTCAAGGCGCTGGAGGCGCCGGGTTTCCCAGTCTTCAAAGCGCAGGTGCGGCGGGGAGTGTTGCGGTTGGTTTGGCTGCATGGCGTTCCTGAATGCTGTGGGTTCGTTACCTCGTATAAATGGTCGCTTCCACATTCATGCCGGGCCGCAAAATGAGTTGCGGATCCTGGCCGGGCTTCAGCAGAATCTTCACCGGAATGCGCTGAACGACCTTGACGAAATTCCCCGTAGCGTTCTGGGGAGGAAGCAGCGCCTGCCGGGAGCCAGTTGCGCCGGCGATTGAGTCCACCACGCCCTCGTAGTCCTTTTCGTAGGTGTCCACATGAATGCGCGCGCGCTGCCCCGGCCGCACGTGATGCATTTGTGTCTCCTTGAAATTCGCGGTGACATAAACTTCGCTGAGCGGCACGATGGTGCAAACCAGTTGTCCCGCCGAAACGTAGTTACCCAAGTTGACGGACTTCTGAGCGATTTGGCCGGTGATGGGCGCGCGGATGGTGGTGTAAGCCAGATTCAGTTCCGCCAATTCCAGGTTGGCTTTCGCGCGTTCTACATTGGCAACGGCGGATTTGTAGGCTGCCTCCGTGATGGGGACTTCCCGCTCTCTCGCGCGTGTCACCAAGAACAAGGATTGGGACCGCGCCACGCGGGCTTGCGAGGATTTGGCGTTGGAACGCGCAATGTCGACGGCTTGTTGCGCCGCGGCAAGCTGCTGCAGGGCGGCATCTAAGTCACTTTTGGCAACACGCGCCACCGCATCCACGGCATCGAACTGAAACTTCGAGACATCACCGGTGGTCAGGAGCGGGCGGTAACGTTCCAGATCGCTTTGTGCCCTTTCGTTGGTGGCAGTCTTGGCAGCGACATTGGCCTTCGCCTGCAAGAGATTTGCGGTAGCCGCCTGTTCCAGTTGCGCCTGGGAAGTTGCATAGTCCGCCGCATCAGAATCCTTCTGCGCCGCGGCGCCACCCGTGCTATGGACGGTGGTTTCGCGGGTCAGTGGAATCTGCAGGTTCGCAGAATCCGCGGCAGCCTGCGCAAAAAGCAGTGCGGATTTGGCTTCGTCAACGCGGGCTTTGTATTCGCGCGGGTCGATCTGAATCAAAACTTCGCCTTCCTTAACGGGAGAATTGTCGTCAATTTTAAGTTCGACGACATATCCGGGAACTTGCGGTGCAATCGTGGTGATGTGGCAATCCAGTTGGGCGTCGGAAGTGGATACCTGGCCTGCAAAATAGAGCCATGCGGCGATCACGCTGAGGAGTACGGCCGCGAGGATGCCCTTCGTCAGCGGGCTGGCACTGCGCAATTTGTGCAAAATCGATGGATGAGAAATCTGCGGCGGAGGCGCGTTGCTCGCGGGCGCCGCAGCCGGACTTGGAGAAACGGAGGAATTGTCCATCGGCAGCGGTGCTCCTACTTGGAATACGTGTTCTCAATTTCGCCCATGGCGCGGGCAAGATTGGCGCGAGACTGGTTGAAGTTGTATAGGGCTTCGATCTGGTTGTCGTTCGCCTGGGCGAGAGAAGTTTGCGCGGTGATGACCTCGATATTCGTGGTAATGCCGGCTTGAAACCGGCGCTGAGCTTGCGCCACTTCCTCATTGGCAAGCTTTAGCGCCAGGTTCGCAACTTCCACGGCGGTGCGCGCAGCGTCCAATTCGTCCGCAGCCGACTTAACCTCCTGGATGATGCGTGCCTCGAGCTGCTTGCGAGACTCGTCGACCTGCTGCCCGAGCAGCTTGTCGCGTTGCACTTCGGCGTGAATTCGCCCTCCCACAAACAGGGGCATGCGAATCGTGGCGGCATAGGTGTAAGCGGGAATGCCATCGTTGATGTGCTGTCCCTGGGAAGCCCAGTAACCGTCAAAATCGAACTGCGGTAGACGCTCTTCGGAAGCGGATTTCTGTGCCAATTGTGCAATGCGCTGCTCGGAGGCAATGGCTTTCATTTCCGGGCGGGTGGCCAGAGCTTTGTCGAGAATGATGGAGCGATCGAAAGTGGGTACGTCGAAAAACTCGAGATGATCGGCGGCTTCGGGCTCCTGGTCCCTGGGCAGGTCCAGCAATTCCGCCAAGCGGTAGCGGGTGGTGCGAGTGTCGGTGTCGGCGCGAATGAGGGACTGGCGCTCGCTCTGCAATTCGACGTTTGCGCGCAACACATCAATGTTCAAGCCGATTCCCGTTTTCTGGAGTTCGACGGCCTGATTGTAGAGGCGCTCCGCGAGGGCAACGCGCGCGCTGGTTGCTTGGTAGTTGGCCATGGCGCGCAAAACCAGAAGATATTGCGTAACCACGACGGCGGTAACGTTCTCTCGTGAAGTCTTTTCATTCGCTCGCGCTTCCTGAACTCCCTCACGCCCGATCTGATACCTGCGAATTGCGGGGAGATTCAGAAGCGTCTGGGAAAAAGTTGTTCCTCCTTCAAAAGTTTGATAGGGGCCCGCGGGCTTGGGCGCCGGCAAACGTTCGACGCTTTGGAAATTGTACTGGCTCACCCCGCCTGTGGCGTACAGATCCACCTGTGGGAGCAAAGGTGCTCGAGCAATCTGCGAATCGCGGCCGCTCTGCTGCACTTGCAACAGGGCAATGATTTGTTGGGGATTCTCCTGCAGGGCGAGCAGGACAGCTTGCCTTAAGGTCAACGACAATTTCTGAGGCGAAGAAGCGGGGACGGACTGAGCAAAGGTCGTCGCCGACAAACAAGAAAGAAAAAGAGTGAGGCTGCAAATGTTCCGTCGCTCGTGCACTCGCCTGAGCATACTGGCAGTCCTCCAGCCAATTCCCGGAATTTCCTGGGCAGCGGGCGCGTCTGCATCCGAAAGATGGGGGACATGATACACCGACCTTGACTCGGTCGATGAACAAACACCGGGACCGCCCGTTGGCAGTTGGTATTGCAGGGAAGTGATTTCCGCGGGACGTCAGTCTAGAGGTGCAAGGCTTTTGTGGCTTCAGCCATGGTGGTGCCGCGGACGATCAACTCTGGCTCCACGACAATTTCCTTCGGATAAGTCCGGTCGCGGGGCGAATTGATGCGCTTTAGAATGGTCTCGGCAGCGATTACGCCCATGTGGCGCAACGGCTGGCGAACGGTGGTAAGACTGGGGTTTTGATAGGCGGCGCTTTGAATGTCGTCGAAGCCAATGACAGAAACATCTTCCGGGACGCGCTTGCCGAATTCACGAAGTGCCTGAATGGCGCCGATCGCGGAGATATCGTTGAAAGCAAATAGCGCGGTGAACATTTCGCCGCGTTCGAGGAGCCCGCGGGTGACGTTGTAGCCAACCTGCGGTGACGGGGAATCGTCGTTGAGCTGCGCGGTCAGCTCGTCCCGAACCTTGATGCCAAGTTGGTGCGCGACGCAATGCAATGCGCGCCAACGTGTTTCCGTGTCGGAGCTGAAGTCCTGTCCCTTGATGAGGGCGATGCGCTCATGCCCCAATTGTTGCAGGTGATCCAAGGCGAGATGGGCGGCAAGATTGTGGTCCAGAACAATATTGGTTACGCCGGGAGCTTCCTTGTGGCCGGAGATGGCTACGACGGGAAGCGTGCAAGCCTCGTTGCATACCGTATCGACCGCGATGATTCCTTCGACGGCTCTCTGCTGCAAGAGGAATGGATATTCCTCGATGAGATCTTTGCGGTGCCGGTGGCTGACGACCAAGTAAAAGTAGCCTTCCTGGAGCAGATGATCCTCGATACCGGACATCACCAACGCGGCATAGCCTTCGCTGATTTCCGGGACAATGACGCCGATGGTAAAGCTGCGCTTCTGGCGCAGAGAACGAGCCATGAGGTTGGGGCGATAGTTGAATTGCCGGGCGGCAGCACGCACACGTTCCTGGGTGACGGGAGGAATGGACTTGGCGGCGGGGGAACGGTTAATGACCAGCGATACCGTGGCGGAGGACAGTCTCAGGTGTTCCGCAAGAGCCTTGAGGCTGATGGAGCCCTGCGCCGGCTCGGGAGAAGGACTCCGTTTTTCTGGTCTCGAACGGGACATAGGCGGACCGACTTCGAGCGTAGTCTGTCACAGGATGGCGGCAGGAGCAAGGTCGCCGGACAGGCCCGGAAAGGGGCTGGAGGCGAGGGCAAGTTTGTGATAGATTCTACCTAATAAATCGATTTATTGAAGGCTATGACAGGGGTTGCCAAGATGCGGCCAGTGCCTCAGAAGGAACCCGAAATCTCTCTCCTCGCAAGCTCGCGAAGCCGCGAAGCGCAGGGAAAACTGGCCTCCCAGCAACATCCAAATCAGCGTGTGGTATTGCTGCTGCTCCTGCTAAGTGCAATAACCATATTCTTTGCGCCGCTTTCCGCAGCGCAATCCACTGCAGAACAATCCGGATATCGTGGCGCAGCGCTTCGAGCGGAACTCGCCAAGCCTTCCATCGAACAAAAAGTCGACGCGCTTCTGAAGCAAATGAACCTGGAAGAGAAAATCGGGCAACTGGTGCAGTATTCCGTGGGAACACCGACGGGTCCCGGGACCGGGCGCGGCAACTATGCGGAGATGGTGGAGAAGGGCCGGGTGGGCTCGCTGTTCAACGTCACCGGGGTGCAATCGGCGAATCACTTTCAGCACATCGCGGTGGAAAAATCGCGCTTACACATCCCATTGCTTTACGGATTGGACATGATTCACGGGTACCG
>Ga0074045_10001511_pt1 | contig 22357 bp, 38 predicted proteins | sample BogForMeECP23OM2_FD_94442 | JGI IMG/M metagenome (GOLD analysis project Ga0074045, IMG submission 94442) | Bog forest soil microbial communities from Calvert Island, British Columbia, Canada - Bog Forest MetaG ECP23OM2 | ecosystem: Environmental > Terrestrial > Soil > Wetlands ... | reverse complement strand
TGGTGGAACACGCTGCATCAGGGCGCGTCGGTGAGCCTGACTTCGGCACCGAAGATGGCGACGATCATGCTCACGGCGATGTTGCTCATGACGTTCGCGGCCTGGTTCTATGCCATCGCCGTGGTAATGGTTCGGGTGCGCGCGATCATACTCGAGCGCGAGCGACGCACAGCATGGGCTGGCGCATTTGCCAGCGCGGCGCGATGACCATTGCCGAGTTTTTCGCCATGGGTGGCTACGCCTTCTATGTCTGGGGCGCGTACGGCCTCACCGCTGCGCTGCTGGCGCTGGAAATCGCCGCGGTGCGCGCGCGTTATCGCGCCGCGCGCCGAGCGGCGCAGTCGCGGGAGACGATGTGAAACCGCGTACGCGGCGGCTGGCTTGGATCGTGACCGGTCTCGCCGTGCTCGGTGTGGCGGCTGCGCTGGTGCTCAATGCCTTTCAATCGAACCTGGTGTTCTTCTTTACGCCGACGCAGGTCGCCGCGCACGAGGCGCCCCAGGGCCGGCCGTTTCGCATTGGCGGTCTGGTCGAAAGCGGAAGCCTTGCGCGTGAGCCGAACAGCCTCACCGTACACTTTCGCGTCACCGATACGGCGCAAACCATCGCCGTCAGCTACACCGGGCTTCTGCCGGATCTGTTCAAAGAGGGCCGAGGCGTCGTGGCGCAGGGAACTCTCGGCGCGGACGGTACGTTTCATGCCAGCGAGGTGCTGGCCAAGCACGACGAAAACTACATGCCACCGGCAGCCGCCGATGCGGTGAAGCAGGCGCATGGGGCGACGGTGACGAAAACGCTCGTGCGCTCTGGTGGAGGTGGGCAATGATTCCGGAACTCGGGCACTTCGCGCTCATCCTGGCGCTCCTGGTCGCCATCGTGCAAAGCACGTTGCCGCTTGCCGGCGCTGCGCTCGGGGCGCCGCGGCTGATGGCGCTGGCACGTCCCGCTGCGCGGGTGCAGTGCTTCATGGTCGTGTTGGCCTTCGTCTGCCTCGCCACCGCGTTCGCGGGCAACGACTTTTCGGTGCAGAACGTGGCGGCAAATTCGAACTCCCAGCTGCCGTTGCAATACCGCATCGCCGCGACCTGGGGGTCGCATGAAGGCTCGCTACTGCTGTGGACGCTGATGCTCGGCGTCTGGACGTGCGCGGTGACACTGTTTTCGCGCCATTTGCCGCCGGCGTTCCTGGCCCGCGTCATTTCGGTCATGGGGCTCGTCAGCGTGGGCTTTCTGCTGTTCTTGCTCCTCACCTCCGATCCTTTCGACCGCCTCGTGCCAGCCGCGGCCGAAGGGCGCGACCTCAATCCGCTGCTGCAGGATCCGGGCATGGTCATTCACCCACCGATGCTCTACATGGGCTACGTCGGATTCTCGGTCGCCTTCGCCTTCGCCATCGCGGCACTGCTCGGCGGCCGCCTCGACGCGACCTGGGCGCGCTGGTCGCGGCCGTGGACGACCGTGGCGTGGTCGTTCCTGACTATTGGCATCGCGCTCGGCAGCGGCTGGGCATATTACACACTCGGCTGGGGCGGCTGGTGGTTCTGGGATCCGGTCGAGAATGCCTCCTTCATGCCGTGGCTTACCGGGACCGCCCTCATCCATTCGCTCGCCGTCACCGAAAAGCGCGGCGCATTCAAGAGTTGGACCGTTCTGCTCGCGATCGTCGCATTCTCTCTCTCCCTGCTCGGTACGTTTCTGGTCCGTTCCGGCGTGCTGACCTCGGTGCACGCCTTCGCCACCGATCCGGCGCGCGGCGTATTCATACTGACCTTTCTCGCACTGGTCGTCGGCGGCTCACTGGCCCTGTTCGCGTACCGCGCAAGCAAGGTGGGCCTTGGCGGCGTCTTCGGCGTTGTCTCGCGCGAGTCGGCATTGCTCGCCAACAACATCCTGCTCATTGTCGCCATGGCGACCGTGCTGCTCGGCACGCTCTACCCGCTGTTTCTCGATGCGCTGCACCTCAACAAGCAGTCCGTCGGGCAACCCTACTTCGATCTCGTCTTCCCGATGGTCATGGCACCGCTCGTCTTCTTGATGGGCATCGGGCCGATCGCGCGCTGGAGCCACGCCGCGCTGCCCGATCTCTGGACGCGTTTGCGCTGGGCGTTCGGCGTCGCGCTTGCCGTCGCCTTGGTTCTGCCTTTCACGCTCGGTCGCTGGTCGCCGTGGGTTGCCGCCGCATTGTTCTTCGCCCTGTGGATCGCGACGAGCAGCGTAGTTAATCTGGGCGCCCGCCTCGCCCATTCGCACCGCAGCGGGCTGTTGGCCAAGCTCGCAGCCAACTCGCCTTCTTACTACGGCATGCTGCTCGCCCATCTAGGCGTCGCCGTGTTCATCGTCGGCGTTACGCTGGTCAAGGGCTACGAAGTCGAGCAGGACGTCGCGCTCCAACCGGGACAGAATGTGGCCGTCGGCGGCTACGAGTTCCGTTTCCTCGGCGTGCATCCCGGGCCCGGTCCGAACTATCGCGCCGTGACCGGTACGGTCGAGGTACGCCGGGACGGACGTCTGCTCGAAACCCTGCATCCGGAAAAGCGCATCTACAACGCGTCGGGGCAGACGATGACGATTGCGGCTATCGACGTCGGCGTGCTCGGCGACCGCTATGTGTCGCTGGGCGAGCCGCTTGCCGACGACAACCCAAGCGGCCCCTGGGCCGTGCGCATCTATTTGAAGCCGTTCATCGACTGGATCTGGGGGGGCGCATTGCTGATGGCTTGCGGCGGGCTGATCGCGGTCACCGACCGTCGTTACCGACTCGTGGTACGGCGCAGGAGTGCCTCGGCGCTTGCCGGAGCGGCAGTCGCGGCGTCGGCCGATTGAGGCGATGATGAAAGCGTTGCGCTGGACCATCCCTTTCGGCATCTTTGTCGTCCTCGTGACCTTTCTTTGGGTCGGCTTGAGCCGCGATCCGCGCGAGGTCCCTTCGCCGCTGATCGGCAAGCCGGCGCCGGCGTTCCGGCTGTCCAAGCTGCAGGCCCCTGGCGAGACGCTGGGGCCCGCCGACCTCAAAGGCAGCGTGTGGTTGCTCAACGTGTGGGCGTCGTGGTGCGTGTCCTGCCGGGTCGAGCATCCGCTGCTGGTGCAACTCGCGCAGGAGAACATCGTTGCGGTGTACGGCCTCGACTACAAGGACAAGCCCGACGACGGGCGCGAATGGCTTGCTCAGCACGGCAATCCGTACACGGCCTCGATCGTCGATCGCGATGGGCGCGTCGGCATTGACTACGGCGTGTACGGCGTGCCGGAAACCTTCGTAATCGACAAGATGGGAGTCATCCGCTATAAGCAGATCGGCCCGCTGACGGACGAGGCGCTGCAGGATCAGATCCTGCCACTGGTGCGGCAGTTGCAGCAATGATGGCGTTGATGGCGCGTGCCGCGTTGGCGGTATGGTTGCTCGCCGGCGCGGCGTCGGCGACCACGACCGATCCACCTTCGCCGGGCGCAGATGTGCCCGGCATGAGTGCGCTCGATATCCGGCTCAAGCGTCTGGAAAGCGAGCTGCGATGTCTTGTATGCCAGAATCAGACCCTCGCCGATTCCAACGCTGGCCTGGCGGACGATCTCCGGCGCGAGGTGCGCGCGCTCGCGCTTGCGGGTAAGAGCGACGACGACATCAAGGCATACCTGGTGGCACGCTACGGCGATTTTGTCCTTTACAACCCGCCGTTGAAGCCGGTGACCTGGCTGCTGTGGTTCGGTCCGTTCGCGCTCTTGCTCGGTGGCGGCGCAATCTGGTGGGGAGTGCTGCGGCGGCGCTTGCGCGCTGCCGGCGGGGGGGCTTCCGATGCCGGCGCGACACGCGACGAGAGGGCGCGCAAGCTCCTGGACGACGACGACTAGAGATTCCCGCCGCAGCGCCAGCACAATTCGAAATTAGCCGGATTGTCTTCGCCGCAAGCCGCGCAGTGCACGCTTCCGCTTTGCCTGCGTTCCGACTGCAACGCGGCCAGGATAGCTTCCGCGCGCTGCCTATCCCGGGGGCGCTCGAGCCAGACTTGCGGCGGCGCCGCGTCCGGCGGCACGTAGCCGACGATGCCCTGCACGTGCTCGTTGAAGACGTGCGCCGCAATGCCCGCCTGCTGCAGCTTGTGCAACAGCAGGTACGCATCGAAACGATTGAAGGCGTTGTAGAAGCGCTCCATTTGCCACTGCTGCGACGCACACCACCCGTCGCGGGTCCCAATGTGTCAGCCGACCGAGTCTGCGTCAAGACCAGCGGATGACACGCCCCTCGCGCACGATGCCGGTGCATGGATTCGCACCCACCGCGTAGGCGAGCTCGGCCGGATCCTCGATTTCCCAAAGGACGAAATCGGCGCGGGCGCCGGCCTCGAGGCGACCTCGATCGGCAAATCCGAGTGCGCGGGCCGCGTGTGCAGTCACGCCGGCAAGAGCCTCATTCGGCGTGAGCCGGTACAGGGTGCAGGCCATGTTGAGCATGAGGAGCAACGAAGTGACCGGCGATGTGCCCGGGTTGCAGTCGGTCGCAATCGCCATGGGGATGCCGTGCGTCCGCAGGCGCGCGATGGGCGGTAGCTGTGTCTCGCGCAAGCAATAGAACGCGCCGGGTAGCAGGACCGCCACCGTCCCGGCGCGCGCCATCGCGGCCAGGCCGATATCGTTGGCGTACTCCAGATGATCGGCCGAAAGTGCGCCGAACTCGGCCGCCAGGGCGGCGCCGCCACTGTCCGACAGCTGATCGGCGTGCAGCTTGACGGGCAGGCCCGCGGCCCGTGCCGCGGCGAAGACGCGGCGTGTCTCGGCCGCAGTAAACCCGATGCGTTCACAAAAGGCATCGACCGCGTCGGCAAGGCGCTCGTGCGCCGCAGACGGAATCAGCTGCTCGCAAATCAGCGTGACATAGTCAGCGCTGCGGCCCGCATACTCGGGCGGCAGGACATGCGCTGCGAGTAACGTGGTGCGCACGTCGACTCCGCTCGCCGCCCCGAGCCGTCGCGCGGCACGCAGCATCTTCAACTCGCCATCCAGATCGAGGCCATAGCCGGATTTGATTTCGATGCTGGTGACGCCTTCGTCGAGCAGTCGTTCGAGGCGCGGTATGGCGGCGCGGATCAGCGTCTCCTCGGAGGCCGCACGCGTCGCCCGCACGGTCGCCAGGATACCGCCGCCCTTGCGCGCAATGTCCTCGTAGCTCGCGCCGTGCAGGCGATCCTCGAATTCGCGCGCGCGATTGCCCGCGTAGACCAGGTGCGTGTGACAGTCAATGAGGCCCGGCGTGAGCCACCTGCCCTTCGCGTCGAGCTCAGTCCGCGCCCGGAGCCCGGGCGGAAGGTCCTTGCGTGCGCCCACCCAGTCGATGCCGGCGGCGCTTGCGGCAAGCGCCCCATCGCGAATCGCGCCGCATTCGACTCCGCCGGTCATGGTGGCGAGATCAGCGTTGACGATGAGCAAATCACTCGCGCTCATGCGAGCAGGCGCTTGAGCGATTGGCGATAGCGCGCGAGGATCGCCTCCTCGTCAGCGTGGTGTCCCTCGCCGATGACCCATCGCCCGGCAACCATGACGTCGCGGACGATCTGGCGCCCCGGGCCGAAGATTGCCGCATCAAGCACGTTTTGCGCCGTTTGTTCGACCAACGCGGGATCGTCGCCGTTGAGAACGACCAGATCGGCGCGCCGCCCGGCCGCAATCGCCCCGACCGGCTGCGCAAGCGCCTGGGCCCCGCCGGCAAGTGCCAAATCATAGAGCTTGCAGCCACTCGATTCGCCATCAGTCGCGAGAACGTTGCGTTGCTGCAGGGCAAGTCGCTGCGCCGTCTCGACTAAGCGCAGCTCCAGGTAGGGGTCGACCCCGACGTGGCTGTCTCCGCCGATGGCAAGTCGCCCTCCGCCGGCGAGATAGGCGCCCGTCGGGAACAGACCGTCGCCGAGATCGGCCTCCGCGCTCGGGCACAGGCCAACGACCGCGCCAGTGGCGGCAAGGGCTCGCGTTTCGTCGCCGGTCACATGCGTTGCGTGCACCATGCACCAGCGCGCGTCGATCTCTGTGTGCCCGAGCAGCCACGCCACCGGCCGCGTACCGCTCCAGGCGATGCAGGCGTCGACCTCCTTTTCTTGTTCGGCGACGTGGATATGGATCGGCGCAACGTCGAGCTCGGTGCGCGCGAAGCCGACGATCTCGAGCAACTCGCCGGGGGAGACTGCGCGCAGGCTGTGCGGGGCGATGCCCAGTGTTTGCCCATGCTTTTGCGCCAGCGCGGCAACGAGGCGCAGAAAGCTGTCGGTGTCGTGGATGAAGCGCCGCTGTGTCGGGAGCGGCGCGGCACCACCGAAATTGGAGTGGGCGTAAAAAACCGGCAGCAACGTCAGGCCGATGCCGGTAGCCTCGGCCGCGATGCAAATGCGCTCCGCCATCTCGGCCGGATTGGCGTACGGCCTCCCCGAAGGATCGTGATGCAGATAATGGAACTCGCCGACACTGGTGTAGCCGCCCTTGAGCATTTCGAGGTAGAGCTGGGTCGCAACGGCTTCCTGTTCGTCCGGGCCGACGCGCTCCAGGAAGCGGTACATCTCCCGGCGCCAGGTCCAGAAATTATCCGCACTCGGGCCGCCGCGCTCGGTCAGTCCGGCCAGCGCGCGCTGGAACGCATGCGAATGCACGTTGGGCATGCCGGGAACGAGAGGGCCCTGCACGCGTTCGGCGTCCACCGGGGCCGCAAACGCAACATCGACCGCCCGGATCGAACCGTCGGTACCGATGTCGACGAGAACATCGTGCGCCCAACCAGTCGGTAGGAGTGCATCGCGCGCGAAGAGCTTCATCGCATCCTGCGCATCGCGTCACGCGAGATTCGATCCAGGCGCTTGCACGGTCGCATGGGGCGTCATCCGGCTGAGGCCTGTTGCCAGCGCCAAGCGTCGGCGCAAATGGTGCCGAGGTCGCGACGCGCCCGCCATCCCAGCCGCGCGTTGGCGCGTGACGGGTCGGCAAAGCAGCTCGCGATGTCCCCCGGCCGGCGCGCCACCACGCGACGTGCAAGCTGCCGGCCGCAGGCACGCTCGAACGCGGCGATCACTTCGAGCACCGAATGGCCACGACCCATGCCGAGGTTGAGCGTCGTCACGCCGCTGCGCTGCGACAGATGTACGAGGGTTGCCACGTGACCTTCGGCCAGGTCGCTGACATGGATATAGTCGCGCACGCCCGTGCCGTCCGGCGTCGGATAGTCGTCGCCAAACACGTCAATGCACGCGCGGCGTCCCGCGGCGACTTCGGCCATGACCGGGACCAGGTTGGCAGGCGCCGCGGCGGGCGCCTCGCCGATCTGCGCCGACGTGTCGGCGCCGGCAGGATTGAAATAGCGCAACAAACCGATGCGCCAGGCGGGGTCGCTGGCCGCAAGATTTTCGAGCATCATTTCCACACTGCGCTTGGTGCGGCCGTAGACGCTCGCCGGCTCGAGCGGGGCATCCTCGTCGACCGGATTGCGTTTCGGCTGGCCATAGACGGTAGACGATGAACTGAAAATCAGCGTCCTTGCGCGTGTAGCAGTCATGGCGCGCATCAAGGCGATCGCACCGCCCACATTGGTGTCGTAGTAGGCCAGCGGTCGCATCTCGCCCTCGCCGACCGCCTTGAGACCTGCGCAATGCACGACGGCATCGATCGAGTGCACGGCAAACGCGCGCGCCAGCGCCTCCTCGTCGCGGACGTCTGCGGCGACCAGCGGCACGGGCTGTGCGGAAAGCCGCCTCAAGCGAGGCAGCACCGCCGGGGAACTGGTGGCAAAGTTGTCCAGGACGACCGGCGTGTAGCCGGCACGCGCCAGTTCAACGACGATGTGCGAACCGACATAGCCGGCGCCACCGGTGACCAGAACCGTGCCTTCCATGCCGTGATTTGAGCGCGGCGCCACGCGTCCGGCCGGCGCGGCCTAAGGCGGGAAACGCCCTAGGCTGCGCTCTTGCTGGCGCCGGCCGTCTTGCCCGCTTTGGCCGTCTTGGGCGGTTTCGCCGCCTTCGGCGCCCGCGCGGGCTTGGCCGTCTTGGTCGCCTTGTCGGCCTTCGCCGTCTTGGACGCCTGGGCGCCCTTTGTCGGCTCGGTGTCCGTCTGCGCCTCGGCGGCGGGGTCGGGGCGATCCATCAGTTCGACCAGCGCCATCGGCGCGTTGTCGCCAATGCGCAGCCCGAACTTGAGGATGCGCAGGTAGCCGCCCGGACGCTGCGCATAGCGCGGCCCCAGTTCGCTGAAGAGCTTGTGCACCACGACCTTGTCGCGCAGCCGATCGAACGCGAGGCGCCGATTGGCGAGTGTCGGTGATTTCCCGAGCGTGATCAGCGGTTCCGCCACGCGCCGCAGCTCCTTCGCCTTGGGTAGCGTGGTTCGAATCGCCTCATGCGTAAAGAGCGAATTGGTCATGTTCCGCAACATTGCAAGGCGATGGCTGCTCGTGCGGTTGAGCTTGCGCAGGCCGTGACGGTGACGCATGGTGTTCTTTCCTAGGGCCGGTCGAGATTCGGTGGCGGCCAGTTCTCGAGCTTCATACCCAGCGAAAGCCCGCGCGAAGCCAGCACTTCCTTGATTTCGTTCAACGACTTGCGACCGAGATTGGGTGTCTTCAACAACTCGGTTTCGGTACGCTGGATGAGATCGCCGATGTAATAGATGTTCTCCGCCTTAAGGCAATTCGCGGAGCGAACGGTGAGTTCCAGATCGTCGACCGGACGCAGCAGGATCGGGTCGACCTGCGGCATCGAGCGCTGTTCGATCGGCGCCTCGGTGCCCTTGAGATCCGCGAACACGCCGAGCTGTTCGACCAGGATGCTTGCCGCATAGCGGATTGCCTGTTCGGGCTCGATGACGCCGTTGGTCTCGATGTCCATGACGAGCTTGTCGAGGTCGGTGCGCTGCTCGACCCGCGCGCTCTCCACCGAGTAGCTGACGCGACGCACGGGCGAAAACGACGCGTCGAGCAGGATGTTGCCGATGCTCCGGCCGCCTTCGGGCTTGATGCGCACGGTCGCGGGCTGGTAGCCGCGGCCCTTTTCGACCTTGATCTCCATCTCGATCTTGCCGCCGGCGGTCAGGTGCGCAATGATGTGATCCGGGTTGATGATCTCGACATCGTGATTGGCCTCGATATCAGCCGCCGTGACTGGGCCTTCGCCAGTCTTGGCCAGCTTGAGCGTGACGTGGTCGCGATTGTGCAGTTTGAGCACGACACCCTTGAGATTGAGCAGCACATCGACGACGTCTTCCTGCACACCGTCGAGCGCCGAATACTCGTGCAGCACGCCGGTGATCTTGACCTCCGTCGGCGCGTAGCCGGGCATCGATGAGAGGAGCACGCGCCGCAGCGCGTTACCCAGCGTGTGTCCGTAGCCGCGTTCGAACGGCTCCATCACGACCTTGGCGTGAAACGGTGACGTGCTCTGCACGTCGATGATGCGCGGTTTCAAGAAAGCATTGCTCTGCATGCGGAGTCCTTAGTGCGAAGTCCTCGCGGATCGCGGGCCAACCGGTTTATTTCGAGTAAAGCTCGACCACGAGGCTCTCGTTGATGTCCTGGCCGAATTCGGAGCGATCGGGCGCGCCCTTGAACGTGCCAATCATCTTCTTGACGTCAACCTCGACCCACGAGGGGAAGCCGATCTTCTCGGCGAGTTGCAGCGCATCGACGATACGCAGCTGCGTCTTGGCGCCTTCTTTGACGGCGACGACGTCGCCGGCCTTCACCAGCGCCGACGGGACGTTGACCGTCTTGTCGTTTACGGTCACCGCACGGTGGGTGACCAGCTGCCGTGCCTCGGCCCGGGTCGAGCCGAAGCCCATGCGATAGACGACGTTGTCCAGCCGCGATTCGAGCAGCCGGAGCAGATTTTCACCCGTCGAACCCTTGTGTTGCGCGGCCATCGTGAAGTAACGCTGGAATTGCCGCTCGAGTACGCCGTATGTGCGGCGCAGCTTCTGCTTCTCGCGCAACTGCTTGCCGTAATCGGACATCCTCATCCCGGACTTCACGCCGTGCTGGCCGGGCTTGGAGTCAAGCTTGCACTTGGAGTCGAGCGATCGGCGCGCGCTCTTCAGGAACAGGTCGGTTCCTTCCCTGCGCGCCAGCTTGCATTTCGGTCCAATGTATCGAGCCACGATAGCTATCCTTTGTAATGCCTCAGATCCGGCGCCGCTTCGGCGGCCGGCACCCGTTGTGCGGTACCGGAGTCACGTCGGAGATGCTCGTGATCTTGAGGCCAAGCGCGTTGAGCGCGCGCACCGCGGATTCGCGTCCGGGTCCCGGACCCTTGATCCGCACTTCCAGATTCTTTACACCGCATTCCTGGGCCGCCCGGCCAGCCGCCTCGGCCGCCACCTGGGCCGCGAAGGGCGTCGACTTGCGCGAGCCTTTGAATCCGGCGCCGCCCGATGTCGCCCACGACAGCGCGTTGCCCTGCCGATCGGTGATCGTGATGATCGTATTGTTGAACGACGCGTGAATGTGCGCTATTCCTTCCGATACGCTCTTCTTGATCTTCTTGCGCGTACGCGTGACCGCACCGGGCTTCTGTGAGGGTTGCTGTGCCATCGAATCGTCCTATCAGGTCTTCGCCGCGGACGGCTTGTTGAGCGCGATCTGCTTGGCCTTGCGCGGCCCCTTGCGCGTGCGCGCATTGGTACGCGTACGCTGGCCGCGCACCGGCAGCCCCTTACGGTGGCGGACGCCGCGGTAACAGCCGAGATCCATGAGGCGCTTGATGCTCATGGTGACCTCGCGGCGGAGGTCACCCTCGACCGTGTAACGCCCGACGAGCTCGCGCAGCTTGTCCATTTGCGCGTCGGACAGGTCCTTGATCTTGGCCGCGTGGCCCACACCGGCGGCGTCGCAGATAGCGCGAGCGCGCGCCCGGCCGATGCCGTAGATCGCGGTAAGCGCGATCTCCGCGTGCTGGTGATTCGGAATGTTGACGCCTGCAATGCGAGCCATATGTCTGTCCTATCGAGAACGTGTGTCCTGATACTTTCGTGTCAGCCCTGCCGCTGCTTGTGCCGCGGATCCTTGCAGATCACGCGCACGACGCCGTTGCGCCGGATGATCTTGCAATTGCGACAAATCTTCTTTACCGATGCCAATACCTTCATGTCAGCCTCGCAACGATCCCTATTTGGCGCGGAAAATGATCCGCGCCCGGGACAAATCGTACGGCGTCAGATCCACAGTCACCTTATCGCCCGGGAGAATCTTGATGTAGTGCATGCGCATCTTCCCGGAGATATGACCGAGAACCACGTGGCCGTTCTCAAGCTTTACCCGGAACGTCGCATTGGGCAGCGTCTCCAGGACCTCTCCCTGCATCTGTATCGTCTCTTCCTTCGCCATCCGGCCGTCGCTTAGCGGGACGGGAATCCGCCGCCGCCCTTGAAGTTAGCCTTCTTGAGCAGGCTCTCGTACTGCTGTGACATGAGATATGCCTGCACCTGCGTCATGAAGTCCATCGTAACCACGACGATGATCAGCAGCGACGTACCACCGAAATAGAACGGCACGTTCTTCCACGCGATCAGGAAGTTCGGGATGAAACACACGACCACTAAGTAGAGCGAGCCGATGAGCGTGAGTCGGAGTGTGATCTTTTCGATATATTTGGCCGTCTGGTCTCCGGGCCGATAGCCGGGGATGAACGCACCGCTCTTCTTCAGGTTCTCGGCCGTATCCTTCGGGTTGTACTGCAGCGCCGTGTAGAAGAAACAGAAAAAGATGATCGCGGCGGCATAAAGAATCTCGTGCACCGGCTGTCCGGGTGCAAGCGCCGCGGCGAGATCGCGCAGCCAGATCGTATGTTCACCCGACCCGAACCATGTAGCCACCGTGGCCGGGAAGAGGATGATCGAGGACGCGAATATCGGCGGGATGACGCCGGCCATGTTGAGCTTGAGTGGCAGGAAGGATTGCTGCCCCGCGTAGACCCTGTTGCCGACCTGGCGCTTGGCGTAATTGACCTGGATCTTGCGCAAGGCGCGCTCGACGAACACGACGAAGCCAGTGACGACCACCACCAGCGCCGCGATGCCGATTACCAACAGGATCGAGTAGGCCCCGGTGTTGACCTGCTCGAGCGTCTGGCCGATCGCGCGCGGCAGACCGGCGGCGATGCCGCTAAAAATGATGAGCGAGATGCCGTTGCCGAGGCCCCGTTCGGTGATCTGCTCGCCCAGCCACATCAGGAACATCGTCCCGGTCACGAGCGTAACCGCCGAGATCAGCTCGAACGCGATGCCCGGGTAGAGCACCAGACCCGCTTGCTGCTGGAGCGCAATGGAGATGCCAAGACCCTGAAAGAACGAAAGCACCAGCGTCGCGTAGCGCGTGTATTGCGTGATCTTGCGGCGTCCCGACTCGCCTTCCTTCTTCAGCGCCTCGAGCGAAGGGACAACCACCGTGCACAACTGCATGATGATCGACGCCGAGATGTAGGGCATGATGCCCAGGGCGAAGATGGAGAAGCGCTGCAGGGCGCCCCCGGAAAAGACGTTGAACAGCCCCAGGATGCCACTCTGATTCTGCCGGAACAGCTCGTCGAGCACGGACGCGTTGATGCCCGGGACGGGAATATGGGTCCCGACCCGGTAGACAACGAGCGCACCGAGCAGAAACAGCAGACGCTTTTTCAGGTCTGCGTAACGGTTGCCGCTCTTCTGTGCCGGATTGATGGTAGCCAACGTCCGTCCTTGAGCTCTCTAGCCGGCCTGCTTCGCAGGCAAATCGGCGATGCTGCCGCCCGCGGCCTCGATCGACGCGCGGGCGCCCTTCGTTATCGACAGGCCCGACAGCTTGACCGCCTTGTCGAGCTTGCCGGTCTTGATCACCTTCGCCGTCTTGGCCGCCGCGGGCACCAGGCCGGCGGCCTTGAGCGCCAGGATGTCGATGTCGACAATCGGCAGCTTGGCAAGGTCGGACAGGCGCACCTCGGCAGTGTCCTTGCGCAGGTGTGAAACGAAGCCGCGCTTGGGCAGCCGCCGCTGCAACGGCATCTGGCCGCCTTCGAACCCGACCTTGTGAAACCCGCCGGCGCGCGATTTCTGGCCTTTGCTGCCGCGACCGGCCGTCTTGCCGTGGCCGCTGGCGCTACCGCGCCCGACGCGACGTCGCGCGCGCTTGCTGCCGGCAGCCGGCTTGATGGTATTCATCCGCATGGCGTGGTCCCTGTTGGTCAGCCCTGGCCCGGAGTGCCGGCGCTGACGTGGAGCATGTAACTGATCTTGTTGATCATGCCGCGCACCTGCGGCGTGTCGTCGCGTTCGACGCTATGGCTGCGCCACTTAAGCCCGAGGCCGCGCACGGTGGCCCGATGGTCTTCCCGCTTGCCTCGCAGGCCCTTGATGAGCGTGATTCTCAACTTTCCCACTTGCGTCTCCCCGGCCATGATTTCAAGCCTCCGTGAGCTGCTCGACGGTCATGCCGCGCTTGCTCGCGATATCCGCCGGCGCATTGCCGTTCTGGAGCGCGTTGAGCGTCGCGCGTACCACGTTGTACGGATTGGTCGGCCCGTGGCACTTGGCCAGGATGTTGGTCACCCCGACGACCTCGAACACCGCGCGCATCGGGCCGCCGGCGATGATGCCAGTGCCTTCCGACGCCGGTTGCATGAAAACCCGGGTTGCGCCATGACGGCCCTGCACCGCGTGGTGCAGCGAACCACTCTTCAATCGCACCTTGATCATCCTGCGGCGCGCCTCTTCCATCGCCTTCTGCACCGCGACCGGGACTTCCTTCGCCTTTCCCTTGCCCATGCCCACACGCCCGTCGCCGTCGCCAACGACCGTCAGCGCCGCAAACGCCAGGATGCGCCCGCCCTTCACCACCTTGGTGACGCGGTTGATGCTGATCATTTTTTCCCGCAGCCCGTCTCCCCGATCGTCCTGCTGCTGTCGGTTCTGCTGCTGCCTGCCCATTGGCTTTGCCATGTTCGCTCTCGTCCGTTAGCCGGCGCTAGAACTTCAGTCCGCCCTCGCGGGCGGCTTCGGCCAGCGCCTTGACGCGGCCGTGATATTTGAACCCCGAGCGATCGAACGCGACCGCCTCGATACCTGCGCTCTTGGCCTTTGCCGCGATGCGCGTGCCGATCATGGCCGCCGCCGCTCGGTTGCTTCCCCGCTTCAGCTCCTTGCGCACGTCGGCCTCGAGCGTTGACGCGCTCACCAGCACCTTGTCGCCCGACGGCGCGATGATCTGCGCATAGATGTGGTTGTTCGACCGCGCAACCACCAGGCGATTTGCGCGCTGCTCGGCGATGCGTATCCGCGTCTTGCGGCTGCGCCGTGCCCGAGCTTCGTTCTTGTTCATGATCGATCTCTCCGATGGTTCTCGTCGCAACGACTACTTCTTCTTCGTTTCCTTGATGATGACCTGCTCATTGGCGTACCGCACGCCCTTGCCCTTGTACGGCTCGGGCGGTCGATAAGCGCGAATTTCTGCCGCAACCTGACCCACCTGCTGCTTATCGAGGCCCTTGATGACGATCTCGGTCTGCAGCGGTGTCTCGACCTTGACCCCCTTTGGCATCTTGTGCACGACGGGGTGCGAGAACCCAAGCGACAGATTGAGCTTGTCGCCTGCCGCCTGCGCGCGGTAGCCGACACCGACGAGCGCGAGCTTCTTTTCGTAGCCGTCGGTAACGCCGCGGACCATGTTGGCAACCAACGCGCGAAGCGTGCCATGCATGGCGTTCGCTTCAACATTCGCGGCCTTGAAGGTCAGCGTATCGCCGTTCTTTTCGATCGCAACTCCGCTGCCAAACCGCCGCGACAGAGAGCCCAGCGGGCCCTTGACCGAAATCTCGCCCTCGCCCAGCGTCACCTCGACCTTGGGAGGCAGTTTGATCGGGCTGTTTCCAATGCGCGACATGGCTTTCTTCTCCGTCAGGCGACGATGCAAATGACTTCGCCGCCGACACCGGTGGCGCGCGCCTTGCGGTCCGTCATCACGCCACGCGAGGTCGAAACGATGGCAATCCCCAGTCCGTTCATGACGCGGGGGATATCGTCCTTGCTCTTGTAAATGCGCAGTCCGGGTTTCGACACGCGCTCGATCTTCTCGATCACCGGCCGGCCGGCATAGTATTTCAGCGCGATCTCGAGTTGCGGCCGGTTGTCCTCGCCAACCACGGCGAAACCCTCGACATAGCCTTCGTCCTTGAGAACCTTGGCGATCGCCACCTTGACCTTGGACGACGGCATCTGCACCGTAGCCTTCTCGGCCATCTGCGCGTTGCGAATACGCGTCAGCATGTCAGCGATCGGATCAGTCATGCTCATGTGTCACCTCACCTGCCTGGAGCTTGCCTTGTCGTTCATGGATGCGCCTGGCGGCTACCAGCTCGCCTTGACCACGCCGGGGATTTCCCCGCGCATCGCGATTTCGCGCAGCTTGTTGCGGCCGAGACCGAACTTGCGGAAAACGCCACGCGGACGGCCGGTGAGTTGGCATCGATTGCGCAGCCGCGTCGCGCTCGAATCGCGCGGCAGTTGCTCGAGCTTGCGCCGCGCCAACAGCCGTTCCTCGTCGGACACCTTGGCATTGCTCATGATCGCGAGCAACTCAGCCCGGCGTTTGGCGTATTTCTTCACTACCAGGCGGCGCTTCTGATCGCGGTTGATGACAGCAGTCTTCGCCATGATTGGCCTCTAGCCCTTGAACGGGAATTTGAATGCGGCAAGCAGCGCCTTTGCCTCGGCGTCGGTCTTGGCCGTGGTCGCGATCGTGATGTTCATGCCGCGGATCGCATCGATCTTGTCGTATTCGATTTCCGGGAAAATGATTTGCTCCTTGACGCCCATGTTGTAGTTGCCCCGGCCGTCGAAGGAGCGAGCCGACACACCGCGGAAATCGCGCACGCGCGGCAGCGCGATCGACACCAGCCGGTCCATGAACTCGTACATGCGGTTCTGGCGCAGGGTCACCATGCATCCAAGCGGGTAGCCGGTGCGGATTTTCCATATCGCGATCGACTGCTTGGCCTTGGTGAGCACGGGCTTCTGGCCGGCAATCTTGGTCATGTCGCCGACCGCGTTGTCGAGTATCTTCTTGTCGGCAATTGCCTCGCCCACGCCCATGTTGAGCACGATCTTGGACAGGCGCGGCACTTCCATCGCCGACTTGTAGCCGAACTGCTTGACCAGCGCCGGCACGATTTCCTTCTTGTAGACCTCTTTCAGGCGCGCCATGTCAGGCTCCGATCACTTCGCCGTTGGACTTGAAGAAGCGCACCTTGCGGCCGTCGTCGAGCATGCGAAAGCCGACGCGGTCGGCCTTGCGCGTGACGGGGTTCCATATCGCCACGTTCGAAACATGGATCGGCACTTCCTTGGTGACGATCCCACCGGGCTGGTTCTTCATCGGATTCGGCCGCGTGTGCCGCTTGACCTGGTTGATGCCTGCGACAAGCACGTAGTCGGCGCCGACTGTCTGTGACACGTCGCCGCGCTTGCCTTTGTCGCGACCGGCAATGACGACCACGTTGTCGCCTTTCTTGATCTTGCGCATGGTCAAAGCACCTCCGGCGCGAGCGACACGATCTTCATGAACCGCTCGGTGCGCAGTTCACGCGTGACCGGCCCGAAAATGCGCGTGCCGATCGGTTCCAGCTTGGGGTTGAGGAGCACCGCGGCGTTGGTATCGAACTTGACCTTCGCCCCGTCGTCGCGGCGGACTCCGTGCCGCGTGCGCACCACGACGGCGTGATAAATCTCGCCCTTCTTCACGCGTCCCCGCGGGGCGGCATCCTTGATCGTGACCTTGATCACATCGCCGATGTGCGCGTACCGGCGCTTGCTTCCGCCGAGTACCTTAATGCACATCACTCGCCGGGCGCCGGTGTTGTCGGCGACCTCCAGCATCGTTTGCATCTGGATCATTGCAACTCTCCAACTTAACCCGCCCGGCGATGCTTCGCATCGCCCGCGTCCTGCGTCAGCTGCGGCGGCCAGTTTTGGAACCCGTCCGGGTAGAACCGCCGGGGGCAGGCGCTGTGCGCGTCACCCTGCCGCGGCGGGGAATCCAAAATTATGGCAGGATTTATGCTTATCCGCAACTCCATCGTGCGATCAATGACTTAGATAATCTTTGCCTTCTCGACCAGGCGCTTGACCCGCCAGGCCTTGGTCTTGGCAAGCTTGCGGCAGGCCTCGATCTCGACCAGGTCGCCTTCCTTGTATTCGTTGTTCTCGTCGTGCGCGTGGTACTTCCGCGAGCGGGTCACGACCTTGCCGTAGAGCGGGTGCTTGACCCGGTGCTCGACCAGAACCGTCACGGTCTTGTTCATCTTGTCGCTGACGATGCGCCCGATCTGGGTCTGGATGAGGCTGCCCTTGCCGGCAGCCGCGGCCGGTGCCACCGCCGTCTCGAGTGGTTCGTTCATGCTTGTCCTGCCTTCTGGTTGAGCAGCGTCTTCACCCGCGCGATGTCGCGTCGCACGCGCACCACGCTGGCGTTGTTCGTCAGCTGCTGCGTTGCCTTCTGCATGCGCAGGCCAAACTGTTCCTTGAGCAACGCGTGCAGCTCGGTCCGGAGCTCGTCGGGCGACTTGTCGCGAAGATCCTTATTGCGCAGTGATTGCTTCATGCTCCGTCCCTCCTAGCCGAGCAGCCGGTGCACGAACGTCGTCCGAATCGGCAGCTTGGCCGCCGCGAGCGCAAAGGCCTCGCGCGCAAGCGCCTCGTCGACACCGTCCATTTCGTAGAGCACTTTGCCCGGCACGATCTCGGCAACGTAGTATTCCGGGTTGCCCTTGCCGTTGCCCATGCGCACCTCGGCCGGCTTCTGCGAAATCGGCTTGTCCGGATAGATGCGGATCCAGATGCGGCCGCCGCGCTTGATGTGCCGCGTCATCGCCCGGCGTGCGGCCTCGATCTGACGCGCCGTCAAGCGCCCGCGGCCGACGGCCTTGAGTCCGTACTCGCCGAAGCTGACCTTGGCGCCGACCGTGGCCACGCCCTTGTTACGGCCCTTCTGCTCCTTGCGGTATTTCCTTCTAGCTGGCTGCAACATTCTTTACTCCTGCACTCTTGCGGGCGCGCTTCGGCGGCTCCGGCGCCGGCGGCGGCGCGACCTGAGGCTCGGCGTTATGCGGCAGCACCTCGCCCTTGAACACCCATACCTTGATGCCGATCACGCCGTAGGTCGTCTTGGCTTCGGCAAAGCCGTAGTCGATGTCCGCGCGAAGCGTATGCAGCGGAACCCGGCCTTCGCGATACCACTCGGTGCGCGCAATTTCGATGCCGTTGAGGCGGCCCGAGCTCATGATCTTGATGCCCTGCGCGCCGAGCCGCATGGCGTTCTGCATCGCGCGCTTCATCGCCCGCCGGAACATGATCCGCTTCTCGAGCTGCTGGGCGATCGAGTCGGCGACGAGCTGCGCATCGATCTCGGGTTTGCGGATCTCTTCAATGTTCAAGCCCACTTCGGTGCCCATCATCTTGCGCAGGCTCGCCCGCAGCGTCTCGATGTCCTCGCCTTTCTTGCCGATGACCACCCCGGGGCGCGCGCTGTGGATCGTGATGCGCGCGTTCTTCGCCGGACGCTCGATCGTGATCTTGCCAACCGACGCATGGGCGAGCTTCTTGCGCAGGTAGTCCCGTACCTTGATGTCCTCGTTGAGCGTCGTCGCGAAGTGCTTGCTGTTCGCGTACCACTTCGAAGCCCAGTCCCGATTGACCGCAAGGCGAAAGCCGGTCGGATTGATTTTCTGTCCCATGAACTGTCCTTGGTTGACGCCTACTTGCCGTCACCGTCGGTGACGTGGATGTGACAGGTCTGCTTGAGGATGACGTTGCCGCGCCCCTTGGCGCGGGCGGTGAACCGGCGCAGGCTCTCCGCCTTGTCGATGAAGATCGTCCTCACTTTCAGCTCGTCGATGTCGGCGCCGTCGTTGTGCTCGGCATTCGCAATCGCCGATTCGAGTACGCGCTTGATGATCTTGGCGCCCTTCTTGGGGCTGAACGTCAGCACGTTGAGCGCCTTGTCGACGGGCAGGCCACGGATCTGGTCGGCGACGAGCCGGCCCTTCTGGGCCGACAGGCGAACGCCACGCAGGATCGCTTTGGTTTCCATGCCTACCTCCCTATTTCCTCGGTCCCGTCGTCGGCGCGACCACCTTCTTGTCCGCCGAGTGGGCCTTGAACGTGCGCGTGAGCGCGAACTCGCCGAGCTTGTGACCGACCATGTTTTCCGAGACGTAGACCGGAATGTGCTGCTTGCCGTTGTGGATGGCGATCGTCAGCCCGACAAAATCCGGGGTGATGGTGGAGCGTCGCGACCAGGTCTTGATCGGTCGCTTGTCCGAGGTCGCCCGCGCCGCCTCGACTTTGGCCTGCAGATGATGGTCGACAAACGGACCCTTCTTGATCGAACGTGCCATGGCAATCAGCCCTTCTTAACGGCGTGGCGACGGCGAATGATCATGCCGTCGGTGCGCTTGTTCTTGCGCGTGTGATAGCCCTTCGTGGGCGTGCCCCACGGCGACACCGGGTGCCGGTTGCCGCGCGTGCGCCCGCCATGCGGGTGATCGACCGGATTCATCACCTCACCGCGAACGGTGGGACGAATGCCGCGCCAGCGGGTCGCGCCGGCCTTGCCGATGGAGCGCAGATTGTGTTCTTCGTTGCCCACCGTGCCGATGGTCGCGCGGCAATCGACGTGCACCTTGCGAATTTCGCCCGAGTGCATGCGCAATTGCGCGTGCGCGCCCTCGCGCGCCAGCAGCTGCACCGAGGCACCGGCCGAGCGCGCAATCTGCGCCCCCTTGCCGGGCAGCATCTCGACGCAGTGGATCGTGGTGCCGACCGGGATGTTGCGCAGCGGCAGGCAGTTACCCGGCTTGATCGGCGCATCGGCCCCGTTCATGACCGCGGCCCCGACGCCCACGCCGCGCGGCGCCACGATGTAGCGGCGCTCGCCGTCCGCGTAGAGCAGCAGCGCGAGATGGGCGCTGCGGTTCGGATCGTACTCAAGGCGTTCGACCTTGGCCGCGATGCCGTCCTTGTCGCGACGAAAGTCGACGACGCGGTAGAAGCGCTTGTGGCCGCCACCCTGGTGGCGCATGGTGATGTGGCCGTTGTTGTTGCGGCCCGAACCGCGCTTCTTGCTCTCGAGCAGCGGCGCGAACGGCCGGCCCTTGTGCAGGTCGCGATTGACGACCTTCACCAACCCACGGCGACCCGGGGATGTCGGTTTGACTTTGACGAGGGACATCGGTTATGCCTCTTGCGCGAAGTTGATTTCCTGGCCCGGCTTGAGGCTCACGTACGCCTTCTTCCAGTTGCGCCGCCGGCCGCCGTAGGCACCGAAGCGCTTCTTCTTGCCGTGAACGTTGACGATCTGCACGCTCGCCACCTCGACCTTCTTTTCCTTCCACAGCAATTCGACCGCCGCCTTGACGTCTTTCTTGGTCGCGTCCTGGCGCACGCGGAAGATGATCTGGTTGTGCTGATCGGCGATCTGCGTGGCCTTCTCCGAGACGACCGGCGCCAGAAGGATCGTCATGAGGCGTTCCTCGTTGCCTTTCGGCGGCGTGACCTTGGGTGCCGACTTCTGCGCGTTCATGCCAGGATCTCCTCGAACTGCGTCACCGCGGCCCGGGTCAGCAGCACATTCTCAAAGCGGACCAGGCTCACCGGATCGACCTCGCGCGCCTCCAGCACGAGCACGTGCTGCAGGTTGCGCGAGGACAGACGCACGTTGGCGTCGACCTTGTCGGTCACGACGAGCACCGTCCCGGAAAACCCGAGCGCCTTGATCTTCTGCGCGAACAGCCTCGACTTCGGCGCATCGAGCGCGAGTTGCTCGATCACCGCGAGTCTGCCTTCACGCACCAGCTGCGACAGGATCGAGGCAATTCCGGCGCGGTACATCTTGCGATTGACCTTGTGCGTGAAATTCTCGTCCGGCGAACTGGGAAATATCTTCCCGCCGCCGCGCCACAAGGGGCTGTTGGCCTGACCGGCGCGCGCGCGCCCCGTACCTTTCTGGGCCCATGGCTTCTTGTGCGACTTGTTGACCTCGCCGCGCGACTTCTGCGCGCGGGTGCCGCGGCGCGCGTTGGCCTGGAATGCCGTCACCAGCTGGTGGATCAGCGCTTCGTTGTATTCGCGCCCGAACAGCGCGTCGGAGGCGTCGAGGGTCGCGGCCGGCTTGCCGCCGTCGTTGATGAGCTTGAGATCCATGCTCAGGCCTCTTTGCGTGCCGGCGCCTTGACTGCAGGCCGGACGATGATGTGACCGCCGTCGGCGCCGGGCACAGCGCCCTTGACCAGGAGCAGCCCGCGCGCGGCGTCGACGCGGACAACCTTGAGCGTCTGCACCGTGCGGTTGACGTGACCGTACTGACCGGCCATGCGCTTGCCCGGAAACACCCGGCCCGGATCCTGCGCCATCGAAATCGATCCCGGCTTGTTGTGCGAGACCGAATTGCCGTGCGAGGCGCGGTTGGAGCGGAAGTTGTGGCGCGCGATCACGCCCGCGAAGCCACGACCCTTGGTCGTGCCCGACACGTCGACGAACTGGCCCACGGCGAAGGTCTCGACGCTGATCGTCTCGCCGACCTTGAGCTTGGCCAAGTCCTCCGCGGCAACCGGGAACTCGCGCAGCAGCTCACCCGCCTCGACGCCGGCCTTGGCCAGGTGCCCGGCCTGGGCCTTGTTGACGCGGTTCGCCCGGCGCTTGCCGTAGGCAACCTGCACCGCGGCATACCCGTCTGCTTCCGGCGTCTTGATCTGCGTGACGCGGTTGTTGGCGACGTCGAGCACCGTTACCGGAACGGCGGCGCCGTCATCGGTAAAGACCCGCGTCATGCCGACTTTGCGGCCCACCAATCCGAGACTCATTTGCATCATCCTTTCATTGCCGTCGCAGGCGCCTGGCCGGCGACACAAAATCACTGCAGCTTGATTTCCACGTCCACACCGGCCGGCAGATCGAGCTTCATGAGCTGATCGACCGTTTTGTCGGTTGGGTCGACGATATCCATCAGCCGCAGGTGGGTACGGATCTCGAGCTGGTCGCGCGAGGTCTTGTTGACGTGGGGCGAGCGCAGGATGTCGAAGCGTTCGATCTTGGTCGGCAGCGGCACGGGTCCCTTGACCACCGCGCCCGAACGCTTAGCCGTATCGACGATCTCCTGTGCCGACTGGTCGATCAGCTTGTAATCGAACGCTTTCAGACGGATACGGATTCTCTGGTTTTGCATGGTGATCCTTCAGTCGTGCCTCAATGAGTCTGCTCTTCTGCCGCGCCTTGCATTACTCGATGACCTTGGCGACGACGCCGGCACCGACGGTGCGGCCGCCTTCCCGGATCGCGAAGCGCAAGCCTTCTTCCATCGCAATCGGTGCAATCAGGGTCACCG